>VOFI01000684.1_pt1:0-172500 | contig 1085251 bp, 898 predicted proteins | sample 5384131 | NCBI WGS metagenome assembly VOFI01 (sample SAMN12384728, study PRJNA508395) | human gut metagenome | isolation source: healthy gut H | host: Homo sapiens
GTTGCGCGACTGAAATGATAGCCATCGTAGTGGGCCGTCAGCAGTGCCACGGCTTCGTCGTATGTGCAGCGCTCATACGCTGCCAGTTTGCCGATTTCGGGCTTGAAATCGCGGAGCATCTCTTCCTTCGTGATGCCGCAGATGGCCGCGTATTCGGGCTCAAAACTGATGTTGCTCAGATTATTGAGTACGGAGAAGAGTGAGATCTGTGTAAACTTGGTGATGCCCGTGATAAAGACAAACTTCTCGTATTTGTCGTCCGCCTTCAGGATGGCGAAGACCTCTCTGTAGATGTTGGTGCAGGCCTCGTGGTGGGGCGTCCTCCCCCAGGAGTGCTGCAACGGCGAGTCGTACTCGTCGATGAGGATGGCTACTTGCTGGCCCGTCTTGTTGTAAGCACCCTCAATGATATTCTTGAATCTTACGGCAAGAGAACTCTCTTGGCGCACGACAATCCCGTATTCCGTCTCCAGGTTATGGAAAGCGTTGTCTAGATAGCTTCGCACACTTTCGGGTTCTGCTCCGGCCTGGCTCATGTCGAGCCGTATGACGGGCCGCTTCACCCACTCCCGCTCCAGCTCCATGATCCTCAGTCCCTCGAAGAGCTCCTTCTTGCCCAGGAAGTAGGCTTCGAGCGTGTCGACGAGCAGCGACTTGCCAAAGCGGCGCGGACGGCTCAGGTAATTATACGTGTTGTCTGTGTTGGCAAGATGCCAGATGATATCCGTCTTGTCAACATAAAGGTATCCATTCTTTCTGATTTTCTCAAAAGACTGAATGCCTAGGCTGCCATGCTACTCGTCATGCCGAGGGTCGTGGCTATGGCCGTGGGCGAGTTGGCGGTTTGAACGACGAACCCTCGAAGAGGGTCGGGCTGACGGCTCTTGCCGTAATGCTGTGGTTGATCATTGCGTTTAAGGTTTTAAAGGTGATGGAAATTGTTCTTCTCTCTTCTCTCTCTCTGTCTGTTCCTCCCTCTCTTCTCTCTCTGTCTGTTCCTCCCTCTCTTCTCTCTCTCGGTTCTTCTCTCACACGCCCTCTCCTCTCCCTTGGTCCTCTCTTGCCCCTCCCTCAAAAGGGGACCTTGCCGATGGTAGCTTAGGACCGACGCCGCTATTTGCTTATCCCTCGCCCCCGTCGTAAGCATGCCCGATTTTTGAGCCTCTATGGAATTGTTCCGCGGGCCTCAATTGACGGTGCAAAGATTGTACAATCGAGCGCAATGAGAACTTGCTCTCAAATTGCCGAGCTCCGCTAAATCTGCTGCAAAGGTACGGAGAGTTTTTGATACCACCAAATAAAATCACAAATATTTTCCAACTTTTTTTATCGCTATGGAAATAGCACATAGCAAAGCTATGTGAACATTCTATACATGCTTTGGATAATCTTTACATTGTATTCTTTGCAGAGTTTGCAAGCATGGGAAGTAGGGAGGCCTTAACGTAACATGTAACATGTAACATGTAACAATGCGAATCTACTCGTACCCCCTGTGGCGCCCTGGAGCAGAATGGGTTTGCACTATCAATCCGAGGTCGCATGAATGAGGTTTACCCCTCCTCCCCCCAAAGACAGTTTTCATGAAGAGACATTGTTTTCCTGCTTCGTTGGTAAGCGTGTCCGCGATGCTAGTATCTATGTGTCAAAAAAATATCGCTCAAGTTTCTATTCAAGAGCCATTGCCACCATTGCCACCAATGTTACATTGTTACATGTTACATGTTACATTAAGAAAAAATCAACTTTGGGCATTTTCGGTCTCAAAAAGAATAGTATATATAAATAATATATTATTTATATATACTATTCTTTTGACCTGCTTTTTTCACCCCCTTTTCCTGAATTGCAAAATCCTTAACGTAACATGTAACATGTAACATGTAACAAAGTCCCAAATGCCATCAATATCTATTAACAGTCTTTCGTGGATGTACAACCAGCTACTATTCAATGTATTGTAATTGCAAAATTGCCTGCTGTAAGCCCCAATGTTGTCTCCTGATTGCTCGTGCGTTTACTTTTGTTAACGAACAAACTGCTCTCCTTCGCCCCTTTTTTCGCTCAAAAAACAGGGAAAAGCGGTAAGCGTGTCCGCGATGCAACCTTGTTCAGCATCTTTCAATTCTTTACCTTTGCCGCGCGAATATAATATCACCAATATGACAGCAGCAAAACGATACGAAAGTGTATGGAATGCGTTCTTAAACGAACTGTCCCATAATCCTACGGCCACTCTGACTTCTTTTCTAAAAAGATGTAATGTTAGACAGGGCAGAATGAAGCGATGGATGGAAAACAACGGACTGTCCGTAAAGGAAGCCAAGAAGCGCCTTCGTGACTGTCAGCACGATGGCATTGGGGACCCAATGTCACCCTTGTCCCGAAGATTCTGGCAGTCTGTTCCTGCCAATGGCTACAGACAAGCCCGCCCCACGATCCGAGTCCTGCGACATACTCTCTGGAGTAAGCCTGACATTCCCCGACGGTACCCAAGTGAACATAAAACGTGGTAGCGCGCAAGCGGTCATGTCGTTTCTCAAACTTTACCAAAGGGAGGACCTGCCATGTTTGGACTGAATGACGGAATGCGCTACTATGTCTGCCAGCGCTATGTGAGAATGAGCCTGAGGGATAAACGGCCTCTACAAGTTGGTGTCGCAGGAGATGGACCTGCCCCCGCTAAGCGGAGCCGTATTCATCTTCTTCAGCAAAAACCGGCAGCAGGTGAAACTCCTGCGTTGGGACACGGACGGCTTCACGCTATATCAGAAACGTCTGGAAAAAGGGACCTTCGAGATACCCTATTTCAATATTGGCAAGAAGGCATGCGTAATACCCTACAAGACCCCTGTCCGCCATACTGAGCGGAATATCGTTGAGATCAATAAAATATCGCAAGAGACTGAATATAGATGGTTCCGCGCTCGCAAGTTACTGATAATCAGTATTATTTTTGATAAAAATAGATAATATTATCTTTGGTAGTCTCGTCTTTTTTCGTACCTTTGTAGTATGAAAAAGACGAGATGATCGCATTGTTGCAGCAGCAAATTTCCTTTTTGCAGCAACAACTCCGGGAGGCGAACCGCAAGGCGGACGCCCTCCTGAAGGAGGTCGCGTCTTTGAGAAACCTTCTTGAGCGCAAATCGGAGGAAGAGGCCAAGCAGAAGCGCGTAATCAAGGGGCTCGCCAAGATATCAGAGAACAAATCGGAGAGGCAACCATCGGCGCCTGCGTCCCAAGAGGCAGTGCTTGGGGCAGCCTTCGGAGAAGAAGGAGCGCGCCCATACCAACAACGGCGCGAAGCGCAAGCAGCACCTGGAGGTGGAGGTGGTCGAGGAGAATGTCGACCCTGAGGACCCGCGCTTCAACAAGGACCCGGCGAAGACTGTACAAGACAAGGGACGTGATACGCTACGAGCTCATCCCCATGCGCTTCATCAAGAAGGTATATCACGTGCGGACGTATACCCAGAACGACGAATATTTCTCGGGCAAGGCTCCCGACGCGCCGTTCCTCAACTCGCAGTACGACGGCTCGTTCATCGCGGGCATGGCACAGCTCAGGTACATGTACGCAATGCCGGTGGAGAGAATCGTGAAGCTCTTCAACGACAACGGTTTCGACATGGACAAGGGAACGGCGCATGGCCTGCTCCGAAAGACGGAGAGGCTTTTCGAGAACCTTTACCATGTGCTCGGCGACGCCATCAAGGAGGACACATACATCGCCGGCGACGAGACATACCACAGGGTACTTGTTGATACCAAAAACAAGAACGGAAAAGGAATAAAGAAAGCCTACGTGTGGGTGGTGACGGCAGTGAACACAGGGCTTGTATACTACTTCTATCATGACGGCTCAAGAAGAGAGGATATCATACTGGATTACATAAAGGGCTACCGAGGAGCCTTCCAGTCAGACGGCTTCTCCCCATACCGCAAAATGGCAAAGTGGCTCTTGCGCCTGGCCTGCTTCCAGCATGTGAAGAGAAAGCTTCTCGACTGCGGGGACGATTTCGACACCAAGGTCATAGTGCGCCTCGCCAACTACATTTACCACCAGGACCACAAGCACATAATCGGGGTGGACGGCTGGACGGAACGTGACCACTACAAATGGCGGCAACAATATGCGCTGCCCGTCATGCGGATTATAAGGAAAAAGCTAGAGCGCATGGCCGCGGACAAGTCTCTCTTGCCCAAGACGGAGAAGTATGATGCCGTACATTACATGCTCAACGAGTGGGATGGCCTGATGAACATCTTTACAAGAGGAGACTATCATCTGGACAACAATCTCGTGGAAAGACTCAACAGGTATATTTCGTTATCCCGGAGAAACTCACTGTTCTTCGGGTCGCATACTGGTGCAAGGCGGGCTGCCATGTTCTATTCGCTCGCATGCTCATGCAGGTTGCAAGGTGTCAACTTCTTTAAATATATATCAGATATCATAAACAAAGCGGCAGCGATGCCACCACGAACACCGCTAAGCAAGTATCGGGACCTGCTGCCTGATAGGTGGAAACAAAAAAATATCGCTCAAGAATAGAAACTTGAGCGATATTTTTTTGACGCATAGATACTAGCATCGCGGACACGCTTACGAAAAGCGAGTTGGATTCCCCCAAATACGCACCCTTTTAGGGTCAGAGACTGCATCTGCGGGGTCAAAAAAAACAGGGAAAAACGGGTTGGATTCCCCCAAATGCGTACCTTTTTAGGGTCAGAGACTGCGTCTGCGGGGTCAAAAAACAGGGTCTCGGCAGTCGCTATCGCCCCCTTTGGTAAGCGTGTCCGCGATGCAACCTTGCTCAGCATCTTTCAATTCTTTACCTTTGCCGCGCGAATATAATATCACCAATATGACAGCAGCAAAACGATACGAAAGTGTATGGAATGCGTTCTTAAACGAACTGCCCCATAATCCTACGACCACTCTGACTTCTTTTCTAAAAAAGATGTAATGTTAGACAGGGCAGAATGAAGCGATGGATGGAAAACAACGGACTGTCCGTAAAGGAAGCCAAGAAGCGCCTTCGTGACTGTCAGCACGATGGCATTGGGGACCCAATGTCACCCTTTGTCCGAAGATTCTGGCAGTCTGTTCCTGCCAATGGCTACAGACAAGCCCGCCCCACGATCCGAGTCCTGCGACATACTCTCTGGAGTAAGCCTGACATTCCCCGACGGTACCCAAGTGAACATAAAACGTGGTAGCGCGCAAGCGGTCATGTCGTTTCTCAAACTTTACCAAAGGGAGGACCTGCCATGTTTGGACTGAATGACGGAATGCGCTACTATGTCTGCCAGCGCTATGTGAGAATGAACCATGGGATAAACGGCCTCTACAAGTTGGCGTCGCAGGAGATGGACCTGCCCCCGCTAAGCGGAGCCGTATTCATCTTCTTCAGCAAAAACCGGCAGCAGGTGAAACTCCTGCGTTGGGACACGGACGGCTTCACGCTATATCAGAAACGTCTGGAAAGAGGGACCTTCGAGATACCCTATTTCAATATTGGCAAGAAGGCATGCGTAATACCCTACAAGACCCTGTCCGCCATACTGAGCGGAATATCGTTGAGATCAATAAAATATCGCAAGAGACTGAACATAGATGGCTCCGCGCTTGCAAGTTATTGATAATCAGTACTATTTTTGACAAAATAGATGATGTAATCTTTGGTAGTCTCGTCTTTTTTTTTCGTACCTTTGTAGTATGAAAAAAAGACGAGATGATCGCATTGCTGCAGCAGCAAATTTCCTTTTTTGCAGCAACAACTCCGGGAGGCGAACCGCAAGGCGGACGCCCTCCTGAAGGAGGTCGCGTCTTTGAGAAACCTTCTTGAGCGCAAATCGGAGGAAGAGGCCAAGCAGAAGCGCGTAATCAAGGGGCTCGCCAAGATATCACAGAACAAATCGGAGAGGCAACCATCGGCGCCTGCGTCCCAAGAGGCAGTAAGGGCAGCCTTCGGAGAAGAAGGAGCGCGCCCATACCAACAACGGCGCGAAGCGCAAGCAGCACCTTTGGAGGTGGAGGTGGTCGAGGAGAATGTCGACCCTGAGGACCCGCGCTTCAACAAGGACCTTGGCAAGACTGTACAAGACAAGGGACGTGATACGCTACGAGCTCATCCCCATGCGCTTCATCAAGAAGGTATATCACGTGCGGACGTATACCCAGAACGACGAATATTTCTCGGGCAAGGCTCCCGACGCGCCGTTCCTCAACTCGCAGTACGACGGCTCGTTCATCGCGGGCATGGCACAGCTCAGGTACATGTACGCAATGCCGGTGGAGAGAATCGTGAAGCTCTTCAACGACAACGGCTTCGACATGGACAAGGGAACGGCGCATGGCCTGCTCCGAAAGACGGAGAGGCTTTTCGAGAACCTTTACCATGTACTCGGTGACGCCATCAAGGAGGACACATACATCGCCGGCGACGAGACATACCACAGGGTACTTGTTGATACCAAAAACAAGAACGGAAAAGGAATAAAGAAAGCCTACGTGTGGGTGGTGACGGCAGTGAACACAGGACTTGTATACTACTTCTATCATGACGGCTCAAGAAGAGAGGATATCATACTGGATTACATAAAGGGCTACCGAGGAGCCTTCCAGTCAGACGGCTTCTCCCCATACCGCAAAATGGCAAAGTGGCTCTTGCGCCTGGCCTGCTTCCAGCATGTGAAGAGAAAGTTTCTCGACTGCGGGGACGATTTCGACACCAAGGTCATAGTGCGCCTTGCCAACTACATTTACCACCAGGACCACAAGCACATAATCGGGGTGGACGGCTGGACGGAACGTGACCACTACAAATGGCGGCAACAATATGCGCTGCCCGTCATGCGGATTATAAGGAAAAAGCTAGAGCGCATGGCCGCGGACAAGTCTCTCTTGCCCAAGACGGAGAAGTATGATGCCGTACATTACATGCTCAACGAGTGGGATGGCCTGATGAACATCTTTACAAGAGGTGACTATCATCTGGACAACAATCTCGTGGAAAGACTCAACAGGTATATTTCGTTATCCCGGAGAAACTCACTGTTCTTCGGGTCGCATACTGGTGCAAGGCGGGCTGCCATGTTCTATTCGCTCGCATGCTCATGCAGGTTGCAAGGTGTCAACTTCTTTAAATATATATCAGATATCATAAACAAGGCGGCAGCGATGCCACCACGAACACCGCTAAGCAAGTATCGGGACCTGCTGCCTGATAGGTGGAAACAAAAAAATATCGCTCAAGAATAGAAACTTGAGCGATATTTTTTTGACGCATAGATACTAGCATCGCGGACACGCTTACCCCCTTTGCGCATGGCGAGAAAGGGTTTCATGAAATGGAACGCTTGCGTGGACCACTCCGATAGTCCTGCAAGGATAAACTTGGTTGTAAAAGTTTTTTTGTATTTTCTGATTATCCTTAGCCCTACACACAACCATGCGTCACTCGAAATGTCGGATGAACCAGAAGGCCTACCCGTGCGAGATGAGGTAGCCACCATCGTTACATTGTTACAATGTTACATGTTACATGTTACGTTAAGGCTTCGTTGACCTCGTCATTGCATCATCCCAAGAAAAACAGATCCTCCATTACGCCTCAGCGGGAATGCAAGATTTTGTGCGATTTCTTGTATAGGGCTGCAAGGTTTGTACGATTTCTTGTAGAGTGGTACAAGTCTGCTATTTCGTCCGCCTTTCCTCCTGTGTCTCCTAAAGTAAAAATAAAAATGCTGATTATCATATATTTACAAGGTTTGCTCCAAAAAGCGGCGAAGTCAGGAAGGAAGTGATTTGTAAGAAATCTTGCCATGAGAGATGTGTGGCCACCGTTGTTACAATGTTACATGTTACATGTTACGTTAAGGCTTAACGCATTGCGCCCTTCCGCCTTGCGCAGGGAGGGTGGAGAGGGCAGGGGGGCGGCCTTGGCAGGAGGGCAGGAGGGCGACAGAATTGGCCTTGGCAGGAGGGCAGGAGGACGACAGGAGTGGCCTTGGCAGGAGGGCGAGAGGGATCGTGGCGCGGATCGGTGAAAACGTGGTTGTCGCTGTGGTTTTCGCCGTTCGGAGCGCGCTGCTCCTCACTTTTCTTCTATTTTCTGACGTGGTGAGGAAAAAAAAGCGTAACTTTGCAATCGACATTGATTTTTAAAAACTAATTTGTATGATGGTTAAAATCACTTTCCCCGACGGCTCTGTTCGCTCGTATGAGCAGGGCGTGACGGGTCTTCAAATCGCAGAGAGCCTTTCGCCGGCTCTCGCCCGCGACGTTGTATCTTGCGGGATCAATGGCGAGACGACGGAGCTCAACCGCCCCATCAACGAGGATGCAAGCATCAACCTCTACAAGTTTTCGGACGACGAGGGCAAGCACACGTTCTGGCACACGTCGGCCCACTTGCTGGCCGAGGCGCTCCAGGAGCTGTATCCCGGCATACAGTTCGGATTTGGTCCGGCTGTGGAGAACGGATTCTTCTACGACGTGATGCCGGCCAATGGCCAGGTGATCTCGGAGAACGACTTCCCGAAGATCGAGGCCAAGATGCGCGAGCTGGCCAAGAAAAACGAGCCCGTGGTGCGCCGCGAGGTGTCGAAGGCCGACGCTATCGAGGAGTTCAAGGCCATGGGCCAGGACTACAAGGTGGAGCACATCGACCTGGACCTGGAGGACGGAACGATCACTACTTATACGCAGGGCAGCTTCACTGACCTCTGCCGCGGCCCGCACCTGGTATCGACGGGTGCCATCAAGGCCATCAAGATAACGAGCGTGGCCGGAGCCTTCTGGCGCGGCGACGCCAAGCGCGAGCAGATGACGCGCATCTATGGCATCACCTTCCCGAAGAAGAAGATGCTCGACGAGTATCTGCTGATGCTGGAGGAGGCCAAGAAGCGCGACCACCGCAAGATCGGCAAGGAGATGGAGCTCTTCATGTTCTCCGAGCGCGTGGGCAAGGGCCTGCCCATCTGGCTCCCGAAGGGCACGCAGCTGCGCCTACGCCTGCAGGAGCTCCTGCGCAGCCTCCTCAAGCCCTACAACTACCAGGAGGTCATCACGCCGGGCATCGGCGGCAAGCAGCTCTACGTCACCTCGGGCCACTACGCCCACTACGGCAAGGACGCCTTCCAGCCCATCCACACCCCGGAGGAGGACGAGGAGTATATGCTCAAGCCGATGAACTGTCCGCACCACTGCGAGATCTTCGCGCGCAAGCCGCGCTCCTACAAGGACCTGCCGCTGCGCATCGCCGAGTTTGGCACGGTCTTCCGCTACGAGAAGAGCGGCGAGCTCCACGGACTGACGCGCGTGCGCACCTTCACGCAGGACGACGCCCACATCTTCGTGCGTCCGGATCAGGTGAAGGCGGAGTTTGAAAACGTCATCGACATCATCCAGAAGGTGTTCGCCATCTTCAAGTTTGAGGACTTCGAGGCGCAGATTTCCCTGCGCGACCCGAAGGACACGGAGAAGTATATCGGCAGCGACGAGATCTGGGAGGAGAGCCAGAACGCCATCCGCGAGGCTTGCCGCGAGAAGGGTCTCAACGCCCGCGAGGAGATCGGCGAGGCCGCCTTCTACGGTCCGAAGCTCGACTTCATGGTGAAGGACGCCATCGGCCGCAAGTGGCAGCTGGGCACGATCCAGGTCGATTACAACCTGCCGCAGCGCTTCCACCTCGAATACACGGCCGAGGACAACTCCAAGCAGACGCCGGTGATGATCCACCGCGCGCCGTTCGGATCGCTGGAGCGCTTCACCGCCGTGCTCATCGAGCACACCGCGGGCCACTTCCCCCTGTGGCTCACGCCCGACCAGGTGGCCATCCTGCCGATCTCGGAGAAGTATAACGACTACGCCGAGAAGCTCCGCAAGTATTTCGACCGCAACAACGTGAGGGCCTACGTCGATGACCGCAATGAGAAGATCGGCCGCAAGATCCGCGACAACGAGCTCAAGCGCGTGCCCTACATGCTCGTCGTGGGCGAGAAGGAGGCCGAGGACGGCCTCGTCTCCATGCGCAAGCAGGGCGGCGGCGAGCAGGCCACGATGACCATGGAGGAGTTTGCACAGCGCGTGAACGCCGAGGTGGCAGAGCAGCTGAAGGTGCTCGAGGACTAATCTCTGAAATACATACGCAGGGAGGGCTGGAGGAGGCCGGGCGCGAGCCGGGCGGAGGCCAGCCCTCGTTGTGTGATTGCGACAAGGCTACAGATGAAAACTACGCTCATCCTTGTGGGGAAGACCCGCGACAAACTCTATACCCACGCCATCGACGACTACCGCGACCGCATCGGCCACTACATGTCCTTCGAGATCGTCACCATACCCGAACTGCGGGCCACGGCCTCGCTCTCCGAGGCGCAGCAGAAGGAGAAGGAGGGGGAGCTGATCCTGCAGAAGGTGCAGCCCGCCGACACGCTGGTGCTCCTCGACGAGCACGGACGCGAGCCACGGTCCGTGGAACTGGCGGCTTGGCTGGAGAAGAAGCGGACCACGGCGCGCCGACTCGTCTTCGCCATCGGAGGACCCTACGGCTTCTCCCAGGCGGTCTATGCGCGCGCCAACGAGCAGATCTCGCTCTCGCGCCTCACGTTCTCCCACCAGATGGTGCGCCTCGTCTTCGTGGAGCAGCTCTATCGCGCGTGTACGATCATAAAAGGGGAGAAGTATCACCACGAGTAGTTGCCGTGGGGGTACTTTTCCCCTTTTTCCCTCTTTTTCTTCCTCCTTTCTTTCCTAATCCTCTTGCTTTCTCTTCTTTTCTTTCCTATCCTCTTCCTTTCTCTTCTTTCCTTTTCTTTCCTCTTCTTCTTCTTCCTTCTCCTCTTCTTCCCCTAACGACCCATTAGTTTTTTCATTTTGTCTTTCACGCATTGCAGGATAATGTTGGCGGCCTGCTCCAGTCCCACGCTGCTGGTGTTGACGACCAGGTCGTAGTCGCGGGCGTCCGTCCAGTGGGCGCCCGTGTACTGGTGGTAGTGGTTGCTGCGTCCTTGGTTCACCTGGTCGATGCGGCGGGCTGCCGCCTCGTCGGAGAGGTTCTCGACGGTCGATACGCGGCCGATGGCGTCCTCGCGGTTGGCGGTGACGAAGACGCTGAAGACCCGCTTCTCGCCCCGCAGCACCCAGTTGGCGCAGCGGCCCATGATGACGCAGGGCTTGCGCCCCGCCAGGGCGCGGATGATGCGGCTCTCGGCCACGAAGATGGCGTCGTCGTGGGAGGGGTTGAGGGAGAGAGGGATGCTCTTGTCGGTGAAGATCAGTTCCCATAGTTTGCCGTTGGAGATGTTTTGCTCGTTGTCGCGGACGAAGTCGGCCGTGTAGCCCAGTCGCTGGGCGGCCTCGTCGATGATGTTGTGGTCGTAGAAATCCACCCCCAGCCGCAGGGCCAGTTGCTCGCCCAGCATCTGGCCTCCGCTGCCATACTCGCGCGCGATGGTGACGACGAGCGGCCCGTCGTCGGCCCTGCGCTCCTCGCGCCTTTCCTCCACGGCCAGCTGGCGCCGCTCGGCCTTGGGGATGAAGAGGAGGTCGAGCCAGGCGATATGGGGGAGCGAAGACGCGCACCATGAAGCCGACGTAGAACATGCTGACCAGCGTGCCCGGGCCCACCATCTTCCAGTCCCAATGGCCGAAGAACGTGGTCATGAGGACGACGGCGATGGTCACCAGGGCCGTGTCGGAACACATCTTCACCTTGCCGAAGTCTTTCTTCACACACTTCGCGATGGCCAGCGGCAGACCCTCGCCAGCCAGCATCAGCGAGTCGCAGCGCACCTCGCAGGCGATGCCGAAGGCCAGCAGCGCACCGCCAATCAGAAGTTCGGCAAACTGCAGGGGCCAGCCGAGCGTGTGGTCGAGGGTGGGGGGAATCTGAAGGAAACTCGTCAGCCACATCGTCAGGTCGGTGTAGAAGCCGAAGAGGAAGGAGACGAGGATCTGCGAGAGCTGGCGCAGCTCATAGTTTCTGCGCAGCAGCAGAATCTGGGTGAGGATGAAGACGACGTGCATGCAGATCACGATCTGGCCCATCGTCATCGGCATACCGGGGACGAGCGAGAGTACGTAGGGTGGGGCGGAGATGGGCGAGGAGCCCAGGTTGGCGCGGATGGACAGCGAGGTGCCAAAGGCTATGACAAACAATATGAAGACGAAGCTCACGTAGCGGCGGATCCACTCCGCCTTGCTTCTTTTCCGCTTTTCCATGATGAATAGGTTGGTTTTCCTTGTTTTGGTCGTTTTTCCTTGTTAGTACAAATCACTTCCGCGTATAAGTCATTTCTTCTGCATCAGCGGATTGTGTGTTTTCGGCTGGTGGTCGGTCTCATCCGAGAGCTTGGGCAGGGTGGGTAGCCAGAAGCCCTTGGCAGGCACGGAAGGAGCCTTGGACGGAGCAGGGCGCACGCCCCGGTCGATCATGCTCCGGAGCCATTGGGCCTGCTGAAACTCGGGCCAGCGGCGCAGGATGTAGTCGATCTGCTGGCGCGCCACCACACTGTCGCCACCCATGTAGATGGCGTAGGCGCGGTTGTACCAGTAGTCGCGGTTGGCGTCGTCTATCTCCAGCGCCCGCGTGTAGTCGATGGCGGCACTGTCGTAGCGCTCCAGGCGCATGGAGGCCATGGCGTGGAGGTCGAAGAGGTCGGGGATGTAGGGCTGCAGGGCCAGCGCGGCTGCCGTCCTCGGCGGCTCCCTTGAAGTCTTCCAGCCGGTATTTGCAGAGTGCGGACAGATACCAGGCCTCATACTGATGGGGCTTCATGGCGGCGATGCGCTCAAACACCTGCATCGCCACGACATAATAGCCCATGTCGAGCTGACGCCGGCCCTCCTCCATCAGCCGCTTCACGTTGTACTGGGCCGACAGGGGGAGAGCCGCCGCGAGCCAAAGGACTGCTGTCATCCAGCGGCGCATAGGCGACAGGAAAACAATTATTTGTGGGCAGCCTTCGTGCGATAGCGGCAACTGTACTTGCCCTTGGCCATCGCGCGCAGCTTGTTCATGATCAGGCTCTTGCGGAGCGGAGACACGCGGTCGACAAACATCTTGCCCTCCAGGTGGTCGAACTCGTGCTGCATGACGCGGGCCAAATAGCCCTCCACCCACTCGTCGTGCTCCTGGAGCTCCTCGTCGAGGTAGCGCACGTGGATACGCGTGGGGCGCGTCACGCGCTCGTGGAGCCCGGGGATGGAGAGGCAACCCTCCTCCATGGTCTCCTTCTTCGACTCCTCGTCATACTCCACGATGTGGGCGTTGATGAAAGCGTGGCGGAAGCCCTCATACTCGGGGAAGTCCTCCTTGAGCACGTCGAGGTCGATGATGACCACACGGATGGACTTGCCGATCTGGGGCGCGGCGAGACCCACGCCGTCGCTGGCCGTGTTGGTCTCGAACATGTTCTGAATGAGCTCCTTCAGATTGGGATAATCGACGGGAATGTCCTGTGCCACCTTGCGCAGCACGGGTTGCCCGTAAACGTATATCGGTAAAATCACTTTTTCGTTCTTAATATATAGAATGTAGAATCAACGCGCGCGGAAATCTCGCTTATAGACCCTGCACGCGCATATAGTCCTGGAGGATGATCGTGGCCGAGACTTGATCGACCAGCCCCTTGTTCTCGCGGCGCGTCTTCTTTTTCACGCCTCCCTCGAGGATGGCCTGGTGGGCAAGGACGGAGGTGAAGCGTTCGTCGAAGAACGTGATGGGGATCTCGGGCACGGCTTTGCGCCAGCGCCGGACAAACTCCTCCACGCGGCGAAGATTCTCGCTCGGCTTGCCATTGGGCTGGGTGGGACGGCCTATCACGACCTCATCGACCTGCTCCTGGCGCATGTACTGCCGGAGAAAGTCGAAGAGCTCGTGGGTGGGCACCGTGGCCAGCCCATTGGCAATGATGCGCAGGGGGTCGGTGACGGCCAACCCCGTGCGCTTGCTTCCATAATCGATGGACAGGATGCGACCCATCCTCTCTTTACTTAGCGAGCAACCAAGCGTCCGGATACTGTGAGCGCAGCTGGTTGCGGCTCTGCACGGCCGCGCCCTTGTCGCCAAACGAGGAGGCCACGACGCGATACATGTTGCGAGCGGCGTTGTAGGCCAGCTGGGCGTTGTAGCCCGCGTTCTTCAGGCGCTGCTGCAGGCCCTCGGCGTTGGCGCGCACGGAGAAGGAACCGACCACGACGCTGTAGTTGTTCAGACCGTCGCCACTGACCACGCTCAGGTCCTCGCGGCGCACCGGCTCGTTGTCATAGTTGCCAGTGGTGGGAGTCTGCACAGTGGGCTGCTGCTCCACGGGAGTCACCACGGGAACATCGGCGGGAGCCTGCTCCTGCACCGGCTGCTCGGCGGCGTCCTGGGCGCGAGCCTTCTCGTACGCCTTGCGGTAGGCGCTCTCCTTGCTCGAACCGCAACTTGCCAACAACATACCCATGCACAAGGTCGTTCCCAATACTGCAAATTTTTTCATCATCTTACTGTGTCTGTCTTTTAGAATGTTCTACAATACTTGTTTTCTATATTATTCTGCGAAATTACAAATTATCGGCCGAACGATGAAGAAAATGGCGCATAAAGATTGTTAAATGGGGCGTTTACAACTTTTTTAACACAAAATATTGCCCACAATGGGGCTTGTTTGGAAATAAATGGCTATATTTGCGATTGATTTGAGGCCAACCCCGTGCAAAAGCCTCGTCCGGACAGGGCGGAGGGCGAAACAGGGGGAGGTGCCTATTCCATTCAAACAACAAAACAAGAAAAGAAATGAAGACATTAGGTTACATTGGCGCATTCCTCGGCGGTAGCATCGCCGGCGCTGCTCTGGGACTCCTGCTCGCTCCTGAGAAGGGTGCTGACACTCGTTCGAAAATCTCCGACGCTGTGGATGATTTCTGCAAGAAGCACGACATCAAGTTGTCGCGCAAAGAGGCAGAGGAGTTTGTAGATGACATTAAGGACGCTGCCACCGACGCCGTCTGATCCTCCCCAGGAGGCATGACGCGGCTTCTGTAGCGGCAAAAAAACGAAAAAGCGTGTTCTCAAACGATCAAAATGTTGAGACCATAGCGCAACTGATCGAGGTGATCAAGCATTACATCGGGCTTCAATCTGAATATGTGAAGCTCGATGTAATAGACAAGGTTGTGCGGTTGCTGACGATGTTGGTGCTTATCGCAGTGTTCGGAATACTGCTGGTCATCGCCATCATCTACTTCTCCTTTGCGGCAGCTTATGCGCTCTCCGACGCCATAGGAAGCCTGCCGGGAGCCTTTGCCATCGTCGGCGCGTTCTACCTTGTCGTGCTCTTCGTCTTCATCCGCCTGCGCAAGACCATCATCGAGCGGCCATTGGTCCATTTCCTGGCCAGCATTTTAATGTCGAAATAGCATGACTACCAATCAAAACCAAAGCACCGACTACCACACGCTCACAGAACTGCGCCAAAGGAAGGCGCAGCTGCTGGAGGACATCGCCAAGGATGACAAACGCGTAAAGGCCTTGTGGGCGCAACTGTTCTACCGACCCAAGACCAACGACACGCCCTCGCAGCGCATCACCAACATGATCACCACGGGTGGCGGCATACTCGACGGACTCATCCTGGGCTGGAAACTCTATCGGAAGTTTGGCAAGAAGGGGTCTATCCGCATTTTCGGCAGACGCTTTTAGCGTTGGGGGGATTTCTCTCCAACGATCTCCTATATACTTATCCTTTCTCTTCCTCGCTCCTGCGTTCTCTTCTTGGGAAGAATAGAATGGCGGGCCATGACGGTCTTTCGTACAAGACGGAGGACTGATGGGGTAAGTTTGTCTTTTGGTCAGGGCGCAGGAAAGGCTGGTCATTTCGTCCGGGGCGAACTGGTCATTCCATCCGGGATTGGCAGGATTTTCATCCAGATTGGCTGGCTTTTCATCCAGGCTGGCTGGTCATTCATCCGAACTGGTTGGTTTTTCATCCGAACTGGGTGTTTTTTCATACGAGCTGGCAGGTTTTTTATCGAAGACGAAGGGAGCCGATGAGGAAAGGTATAAAAAAAGGAGTACCGCTGTACTCCACCTTTGTTAACCTTAAATCTAATACTATGAAAAACACATTGCAAAGATATGAATAAATTTCGACCCATGCAACTGTTTTGGCTAGAAATATGTCGTTCTAAACACAATTTAACTTCATTTCCCGTAGTGGAAGGCAAATTTTTATGATAAATCGTATAAAGATACACTCCCTACTGACGCTTTTGGCGAAAACTAAGTCAGACGCAGGCGCAGGCTATTGAGCACGACGCTGACGCTGGAGAAGGCCATCAGGGCCGAAGCCCACATCGGCGTGATCTGGAAGTGGAGGCCGAAGAGGTAGGGGAGGCCGGCAGCCAGCGGGATGCAGACGAGGTTGTAGATAAAGGCCCAAAAGAGGTTTTGCCAGATCATGCGCACCGTGCGGCGGCTCAGAGCCACGGCTTCGGGCAGCGCGCGGAGATTGTCGGTCATGAGGGTGACTTGCGCCACGTCCATGGCCACGTCGGTGCCGCGGCCAATGGCGATGCTCACGTCGGCCAAGGCGAGGGCCTGGGTGTCGTTGATACCGTCGCCAACCATTGCCACGGTCTTGCCTTCGCTCTGCAGGCGGCGCACGAGGTCCTCCTTGTCCTGGGGAAGGACGTGGCTCTGGTAGTGGCTGATGCCGGACTGGTCGGTCCAATACTTGACGGCAGCCTCCTGGTCGCCACTCATCAGATAGACCTCAATGCCCTCCTGGCGCAGACGGTCCATGGCCTCGCGGGCGTGGGGCTTGAGCTGTTCGCGCGCCTCGGGCGGCAGGTGGGCCGACTTCGTGAAGTCGAGGTCGGCGCGGGGGATGGTCAGCGTGCCGGTCTTGTCGGTCACGAGGGCGTCCACCTTGCGCAGCAGTTCCAGGGCGGTAGCGTCCTTGACGAGTATCTGCTGCTGGGCAGCCTTGCCGATACTGACCATCAGCGCGGTAGGCGTGGCGAGGCCCATCGCGCAGGGACAGGCAATGACGAGCACGGCCACGGCCGAGAGGATGGCGTGGGGAAGGAGGGCGGTGCCGCCGAGGATCCACCAGCTCAGAAACGTGACCAGGGAGATCAGGGCCACGGTGGGGACGAAGAGAAGGGCGGCCCGGTCCACGATGCGCTGCACGGGGGGCTTGCTGCTCTGTGCGGCCTCCACCATGCGGATGATGTGGGAGAGGGCGGTAGCCTCGCCTATCTGGCGCGCCCGCATGCGGAGCTTGCCCTGAGAGGGAATCGTGCCTGCGAGCACCTGCGCCCCTGCTTGCTTCTCGGCGGGGGTTGGCTCGCCCGTGATCATGCTCTCATCGACGTAGGCGGCGGTGGGACTCATGAAGCTCTCGGCCGATATGACTTCGCCATCGACGGGGATCTTCTCGCCGGCGCGCACCTCCAGCACATCGCCGACCTCGACCGTCGAGAGGGGCACTTCCTCCAGTTTGCCGTCGCTGAGGATGCGGGCCGTCTTGGGCTGCATTCCCATGAGCTGGCGGATGGACGAGGCTGTGCCGTCTTTGGCTTTCTCTTCGAGCAGCCGACCCGTGAGGACGAAGGTGATGATCATCACCGAGGCGTCGAAATAGGTGGGCGAATCCATTCCGCGCACGCCCCAAACTTGTTCGCCCCAAAAGGTGTTGAAGGCGGAGAAGAGGAAGGCAATGGCGGTGGAGAGAGCCACGAGGGAGTCCATGTTGGCGGTCTTGTGGAGCAGCTGGCGCCAGGCGGAGACGTAGAAGCGGCGTCCGCAGAAGACGAGGTTGGCCAGGGCAAGCAGCAGGGCGGCCTGGTTGGCGAAGGCGGTGCTGCCCAGACTGATCCAGCCCATGGAGATAGCCATCGTGAGGAGGGCGAAGAGCCAGGACAGGAGCGTGCGGCGGCGGAGCCGGACGTAGGCGCGGCGCTCGATGGCCTCCACGCTGCGGTCGGCTTCGATGACAAGGTCGAAACCAATGCCGTTGATGGCTGCCTTCATCTCTTCGAGCGTGATGGCCGAAGGGTCGTAGTCGATGAGAGCGGTGCGGCTTGCGAGAGACACGGAGGCCGACTGGACGCCACGGAGGCCGTTGAGCGCGCGCTCCACGTGGGCTGAGCAGGACGCACAGGCCATACCGATGACGGGAAGGGTGCGCTTCATAGGCTCAGCTCGAAACGGCCCAACAGATCGACGGCGTCCTTCAGCATCTTGGGCTGGACGAGGGCTTCGTCGTAACTGACCGTCACGCTGGCGTCGGGAAGATTGACCTCGGCCTGCTGAACGCCAGCCACGGCGCGCAGGGTGTCTTCTACCTTGGCTTTGCAATGCGGACACTTCATGCCGCTCACGGCAAATGTTTTCTGTACCATAATCGTTTTCTCCTATTTAATAACAATATTATCCTTTAAAAAAACATTTTTTAAAAAAAACATAGCCTCTGCAAGAAGAGAGGATGGGCTCCCCTGCTCGGAATGCTATTTCTCGGGAATGAACCTTCTCGGGAATGATCCTTCTTGGGAATGAACCTTCTTGGGGATGAACCCTTTAGCGAATGTTCCTTTCGGGGATACTCTTTCTCGGGGGGAGTCTGATAGCCCCCTGTCGTCTCAGTGTCAGTTTGAGAGGACAGGGGCGCGCTGGTCAGTTAGCTTTATTGTGCGGCTCCGATGATCTCCGTCACAGAGTGGCAACCGTGCTTGTCGAGCCAGTCGTTGATACCGTCGCGTACCTTGATGGTGACGGCAGGATCAACGAAGTTGGCCGTACCAATCTCGATAGCCGTGGCTCCTGCCATCATAAACTCGATGGCGTCCTCGGCGGTCATGATGCCTCCCAGGCCCACGACGGGGATCTTGACGGCGCGGGCCACGTCATAGACCATTCTCACGGCGACGGGTTTGACGGCAGGGCCGCTCAGTCCGCCCGTGCGGATGCTCAGTCGCGGCGCGCGGCGCTCGATGTCGATCGACATGCCTAAAAGGGTGTTGATGAGCGAGACGGCGTCTGCGCCCTCGGCCTCGCAGGCTTTGGCAATGCTGGTGATGTCGGTCACGTTGGGCGAGAGTTTCACGATCAGCACCTTGTCGTAGCGCGCGCGGACAGCCTTGACGACGGCGGCAGCACCCTCGGGAGTCACACCAAAGGCCATTCCGCCGTTTTTCACGTTCGGGCAACTGATGTTGAGTTCGATGGCGGGGATGTGGTCGAGCGCATTGATGCGAGCGGCACACTCCGCATAGTCCTCGGGAGTGGATCCGCTGACGTTGACGATGATGTTGGTGTCAATGTCCTTGACCGATGGGTAGATGTGGTCGCAGAAATAATCGACGCCTTTGTTCTGCAGTCCCACGCAGTTGAGCATTCCTTTCGGCGTCTCCACCATGCGCGGATAGTCGTTGCCTTCGCGGGCGTGAAGCGTCGTACCTTTGACGATAATGCCGCCAATGCCGTCGAGGGGCACGAAATCGGCAAATTCAAGACCGTAGCCGAACGTGCCGGAGGCGGTCATGACGGGATTCTTTAAGTGTAAATGATTTATCTTGACATTAAGATTTGCCATCTGATTATGAATTTTTCGTACTATAATGGGGATTTGTTGGTTCTCTCATGGAGGCTTGCGCGCCGCTTACTGGCGCTTCTGCCTACCCAATCTGTTTCTTCTCGTTGAAGACGGGACCCTACCCAACCAGTCTCTTCTCGTTGAAGCTGGGGCCTCTACTCAATCTGCCTCTTCTTGTCGAAGCTGGGGCTTACTCAATCTGCCTCTTTTTGTCGAAGCTGGGGCCTACCAAAGTAGTCTCTTCACGTCGAAGACGGGGCCCTCCTTGCAGACGCAGAGGTTGCCCTCCGTGGTCTTCTCTACGCAGCAGAGGCAAGCGCCCACGCCGCAGGCCATCATGTTTTCGAGCGAGGCTTCGCAGCGCATGCCCAGTTCGGTCGCCACGCGGGCCACAGCCTTCATCATCGGGTTCGGGCCGCAGGTGGAGATCTGGTCGAAGCGCTCGTGCTGGAGTACGCTATGGTTGGTGACGAAGCCCTGTTCGCCTGCCGATCCGTCCTCGGTGGTGATCAGTACCCGGCCCAACTTGCGAAATTCTTCCAGTTCCAGCAGGTCGCTCTCGCTGCGGGCGCCCAGCAGGAAGGTGGGCTTTGCGCCCATTCGCACGATCTCCTGACCGAAATAGAGCAGGGGAGCAATGCCTACGCCGCCGCCGATGAGCAGCCATTTGTCCTCCGGCGTCTTCGGCATGGTGAATCCATTGCCCAGGGGAAGCACGCAGTTGAGCGTGTCGCCCTCGTGGAGCGAGGCCAAGTGGCGCGTGCCCTCTCCGACGGCGGCCACCAAGAGCCACAGCTCGTTGCGGTCGTAATCGACCAGATTGATCGAGATCGGGCGGCGGAGGAAGGTGTTGGGGGAACCGTCCACACGAACTTCGACAAACTGTCCCGGCAACATCGCAGGGAGTTTTTCGTCAGACGACAGCTTGAGCAAGACATACTTGTCGTTGAAATGCTGAAGGGAAACGACCCGAAGGTCTATAATGTATTTCTTCATCTTTGTGTGATTGTATTTTTGATGCAAAGATAATGCCAACGAGCGCAATGAGAACTTGTTCTCAAATTGCCGAGTGCAGCTTAGCTTATGCAAATTTAGGCAAAAACTAGCAAAACACCAAAGAATGGGGGAAATACTTTTTTTGCAGAAATCGCTATATTATCCCGTAGGGCCCTCTCTCTATGCTCGCTTATATAATAAGGTACGCGCGTAGAGCGGGAGAAAAGCATCGTTAGGGTTGAAAAATGTTTGAAAATATGATTATTTCCCCAAAAGAGGAGAATATCCTGTAAGGTGTTGATTTTCAACAAGTAAGTTGTTTTTGAGTGTTTCCCTTGCCACGTCCGCCCGATCGGGGTGTTGTCTGGACGACATGACAAGGGAAGATGGTGTGAAATGAGTGGCGATCGCAAGCAGAAGATGGCTACTCGGAAATAGGCTCCTCTTGCTGGTCAGAAAAATGTAAAATATTATAGCAACCCATTTTGAGGAGTTTTTCCCCTTGCTGACGCCTGACGCGCTATTTTTTGGGGACAAAGCTCTCCCACGTCTGGTCGTCGTAGAAGATGCGAATCTCCGTGATTTTTCGTTGAGGCTTGTCTATATATTTTACCTCATATTGTGGTGCGGAAGATCCTGGTGACGAGGTGTGGCTGTGAGGCGATGCGCTTCCAACTGGTTGGGACTGAGCAGAAATAGGATTGCTAGAGGGTGGCGTTGCTCCTTCTTGTTGCGAAGGGGTAGGGGAGTTCTTGTCCGAAGTGGTCCCGTCGGTGAACATCGGTTCTTTGCCGTCCAGCAACCAGTCGTATCGCAGGGCGGGGAAACGGTTGGTGATGGCAATGACGATGGCAAGCGTAGGTTTTTGCTTGTCGTTGAGAATCTGACTGAGCGACGCTGGTGACACGCCGATGTGCTCCGCGAAGCTCTGGCGGTTCATGTGTTGGTGTTCTATGAGCTGCTGAATCCGCGCTCTCATTCCCTGTTCATCCATGATTTTGAGGCTTTTTTTGCTTTATGATTGATTTTACAAAGGTAAAGCTATTTTTTCGATTATCCAAATGTTTTTATAAAAATATAATCAGTGGGTTTTCGATTTACAAAACCGAAAGCGATGTATTTTTCCAAAATAAAATGTGTTTTCTAAAATTCATATTTCGAAATATGAAAAAGCGGGCCTAAACCATTCGTAAGCTGTACTTTAACGATTTAGCCTATCTTTTTCTTCTTCAAAAGCCTATTTTTAGCTATGTTGCGCCAAATAGCTGGATTTTGGATGCTTTATGCCCTCGAAAGCGTATTTTTGATGAAGCAGAATGATTTATATTTCTATAAACACCTCGTTATGAGTGATTTATGTTGTGTAAACAACAAGGCATATATATGATTTTGTTTTTATAAACCCAAATATTCTGTTTTACAAATCAATAATCTAATTATTTTCAGAAGTTGAATGTCTGGCTTTCTTTTTACGAAGTTGTATTTTATAAAACGTAATATTTGAAACCATAAAATCATATAGCAGCTTATTTAGTTGCTAAAAAGAATTAAACGTAAAAATCGGGTGCTTGTTGGAGGTGAAAAAAAGAACGCTGAAAGAATTCGCCAACCATCATGCGGTTGGCTCGGAAAATCAGAAAAATGAATGGGTTGAAAGGGGTTAAGGTGTTGAAACAGACCCGATTGAGCCTATTTTTTTGGTTTTCAAAAAGCCTCCAAATAGATCCAAAAACGGGTTTTGGAGAGCTGTTTGGAGGCTTTTTGCCCGTTTTTCGGGCTTTGGGAGGGGGATATTGGTTAGTGGAGGATGTAAAAAACGAGCTCTTTCATCAGTTCTCCTGGTGAGGTGCTCGGATTTTCGATACCTTTGAGTTTAGTGTCGGTCTCCCGTATCTTGTCGATGATCCTCATCACCTTGCCCGCCGAATAGTTGCGCAGTCCCGTCATGTACTCTTTCACTCCCCAGGTGTTCTTCAGTCCGAGTGCGCCGGCGATGTTATGGTCGCTCTTCTCTCCTGGCGTATAATAGACGATCATCAGGTTTTGGAAGTAATTGAAGATAAGAGGCAGCAGTCCATAGACATTTCCAGACTGCGGATTACTGTCAAAATAATTGATGATGCGGTTTGCTTTCAGCGCATCTTTCCTGACCAGGGCGTCCCTCAGTTCGAAACCGTTGAAGTCTTTGCTCACGCCGATCTCGCGCTCCACAATCTCGTCGGTAATCGTTTTGTCTTTATTTTTCAACGAGATGAGCACCTTGTCTATTTCCGACGTCAGCCGATTGAGATCGGCGCCGATGTTTTCGGCTATCATCTGACAGGCCTTGTCGTCGATGGAGGCCCCCTTGCTTTTCGCGTAAGAGCGAATAAAACCCGGAAGTTGGCTTTCGTAAAGTTTTTTACTTTCGAAAACTACGCCGATGGAGTTGGCCAGCGTCAGGAGTTTCTTATACTTCCTTCCGTCTATCTTGCCGTTTTTCACACACCACACCAGGACGGTGGAGGGCATGGGGTTGGCGAGGTATTTCTCCAGCGGTTCGAGTTGCTTGATGCTCTGCGCCTCCTTGACGATGACGAGTTGTCGCTCCGCCATCATCGGGTATCTGCGCGCCGTGTCCACCACCTGGCTCGCCGTCGTGTCGTTGCCGTAGCAGATGGTGCGGTTGAAATCCACCTCCTCTGCCTTGAGCACATTCTCCGCGAGGTAGTCGCAGATTTGGTCTATGTAGTAGGACTCCTCGCCCATCAGTAGATAGATGGGGCGAAAGCGGCGCGCCTTGAGCTCGCCCATGATGCTGATAAAATCCGTGCCTTGTTTTGCTGCCATGTATGTTATGTTTGGATCTCTTGATGGAAGAAAAGGATGTTCCCGCAGGATAGTTCCCTTTCTTTTTTGTACCTTTGCAAAGTTAATGATAAACAATGGTACTGCAAAATTTTTAAGATGATAAAGCTCAATCTTCCCCCCTATCCCGCCCGCGTGACGGAGGATCAAGGCAAGGCGAAAATCCTCGACGTGCTCCGCCGCCGCTACGTTGCGTTCACGCCCGAGGAGTGGGTGCGCCAGCATTTCGTCCACTATCTCATCGAGTACAAGCATTATCCTGCGGCGCTATTGGCCAACGAGGTGCGACTGACGATTGGCGACAAGAGCGTGCGGGCCGACAGTGTGCTCTACGACGCCAGTCTCCACGCCCGGATGATCGTGGAGTACAAGGCGCCGCACATCCCCATCACGCAGAAGGTCTTCGACCAGATCAGCGTATATAACCTGTTGCTCCATGTGGATTATCTCGTGGTGAGCAATGGGATGCAGACCTATATTTGCAAGATGGACTATGCGCATCAAAAATATTTATTCCTGGAGGACATTCCCGACTATGCCGATATTTGATAATAATTGACAATCCTGGTCTCTCGTTCGGCCCTTCGTAGGCTTTCGTATTGGTCTTTTTTGCCGCGGAGTTCACTTTTCTCTCGCTTTTAGGCGGGAAAACCAAAAAATGGCATTACTTTTGCATGACTGAATATAACTCAGACAATAATATATAAAGATCTAACAACGTAATTTGCAAGAATCAATATGGGCGTATTCAAATGGATTGGTGGCGCGGTAGGCTTCGCATGGGGCAGCGCCTTGGGAGGATTTTTGGGTTTTGGTATTGGCGCACTGCTGGACCAGGCCCTCGAAGGTGCCGACGCGAAGGCTGCGCAAGGCGAGGCTGGCGGCGGCGCTTATGATACGGCTGGCGGCGGTCAGCACAGCGATCCGCGCCAGGAGCGCAACTCCTTTCTCTTCTCCCTCTTGGTCCTCTCCTCCTACATCATCCGCGCCGACGGCAAGGTGATGCACTCGGAGATGGAATTTGTGCGCGAGTTTCTGCGCCGGAGCTTTGGCGAGCAGGCCGTGGGCCAGGGCAATGAGATTCTCCTGCGCCTCTTCGAGATGCAGAAGCAGCGCGGCATGGATAGTTTCAGACAGAACATTGTCCAGAGCTGCCAGGAGATACGAGTCAATACCGACGAGGGCGTGCGCCTGCAGTTGCTCTACTATCTTGTCGGTGTGGCCAAGGCCGACAATGTCGTGACTCCCGAGGAGGTGAATGCGCTGCAGGAGTTGGCCTACCATTTGGGTATTGATCCCTCCGAGGTCGTCTCGATGCTCAATCTTGATGGTGGCTACAATGGCGGCGGACAGACGGCCACTGAGAACGACAAACTGGCGGAGGCTTACAAGGTGCTGGGCGTTGATCCTTCGGCGACCAACGACGAGGTGAAGGCGGCTTATCGCAAGATGGCGCTGAAGCACCATCCCGACCGTGTGGCCGCGCTGGGAGAGGATGTGCGCAAGTCGGCCGAGCGCAAGTTTCAGGAGATCAATGACGCCAAGGAGCGAGTCTATGCTTCGCGTGGAATGAATTGATCCTGATGATCATCGAGCATAAATTGATTATCAAGTATGAATTGATTGTCAAGCATGAACTTGATCATTGAGCACGAAATGATCATCAAGCATGAACTGATCATAGAGAAAGAAAGGGTAGCAGCGTAGCGTTGTCTGCCCGTATAGCAAAGGCGTTTCCCAACCTATTTCTGCGGCGGATGCAGGAAAAATGGTTAGGAAACGCCTTTTAGATTATTGTTTTCTCTGACGTCCATTAGACTATCCACGGACATTAGACGTCCATTAGACTATTCACAGACGTCAGAAGCCCATAAGCGTATCTACGGACATAGAAGGCCCATTTGGCTATCCACGGACGTTAGAAACGCTAAAAAGTCCATTTGGCGGCAATCGTCGGGATGGCGTAGAAGCGGTTGTGCTCGCCTCGGTCGTTCCAAACGAAGTTGTTGGACAGTTCCACCTCGGATCCCAGACTGAGGTTGACGTCGTCCATTCCCTTGAGTTTGTTGAGGTTGAACCAGAATTGTGGCTCCGACTGGATGATCCATTTCCCGTTGACGTTGGGATCGTACCAGACGTCGCAGTAGCCGCTGAAGGTGCAGAGGCCGTTGGCGAAGGTCGTTGACCACACCTCCGTGAGTTGCACGCTATTGTAGGCGTGAGCCTGGTAGTGGCGGTTCTTGAAATAGTATTTCCACAGGAGCTGAACGGAGAAGGTGCGGTGGAAGTCCTTCGAGGCCCAGTTCCAGGCCGGACCTGCCAGCACGGCGTGTTGGAAGCGCGTCGCCTGCCAAGTCTCCTCGTCCGAGCTGAGGCCGCCGTTGTATTCCACGTGGGCTGCCCAGTGCTTGTCCTTCGAGAGGTTGAACTCTCGCGCCACCTCCCAGTAGGTTCCGGCCACGCCGTCGCGCTGGTAGTCGAGATCGATGAAGGCGAAGGTGCTGCCCCAGCGGTCGGGCTTGAACATCTCCATGGTTGTCGTCATCGACGGTCGCTTGTCGATGTCATTGTAGAGACTGTGACCTAAGTCGTAGTGTACTTGGATGTTCTGCGCGTTGACGGCGCAGGGAAAAGCTGCCATGGCCAGCATGGCGAGGGAAAACAAACGCTTCATTTTCAGTATTTTTATAATTTAACGGCTGCAAAGTTACAAAAAATTAATGATATACGATAGGCTTTGTACAGAGAAAAAGCACTAACTTTGCACCTTATGAGAATAGACATTATCAGCGTCCTTCCCGAAATGTTGGAAGGCTTCGTCCACGAATCCATCCTTGCCAGGGCCGCCAAGAAGGGTCTGGCGGAAATCCATTTGCACAATCTTCGTGACTATACGCTCGACAAGTGGCGCCGTGTCGATGACTATCCCTTTGGAGGTCAGGCTGGTATGGTGATGCAGATAGAGCCTATCGACCGCTGCATAGCCTCGCTGAAGGCGGAGCGCGACTACGACGAAGTGATCTTCACCTCGCCCGACGGTGAGCAGCTGACGCAGTGCGTGGCCAACGACTTGTCGATGATGGGCAATCTGATCATCCTCTGCGGCCACTACAAGGGCGTGGACCAGCGCGTGCGCGACCACCTCATCACGCGCGAGATCAGTGTCGGCGACTATGTCCTCACGGGAGGCGAGCTGCCTGCTGCCATCATTGCCGACGCCGTCGTGCGCCTCGTTCCCGGGCGTGATCAGCGACGACCAGAGCGCGCTCTCCGACTGTTTCCAGGACGATATGCTCTCCGCTCCCATCTACACCCGTCCGCGGGACTACAAGGGGTGGCAGGTGCCCGAGATCCTGCTCTCGGGCAACGAGGCCAAGATTCGCCAGTGGGAGTTTGACCAGGCCATGGAGCGTACGCGCCGCTTGCGTCCCGACCTCTTGAAATAAGGATTTGCCAGAGCCAGATCATTCATGGTCATTCATAGGCTTTCATAGACCTTAGAGACATTCTTGGTCTTTTATAGACTTTATAGACATAAATAAAGGCGCGCCACCCATTGAGTGGTGCGCCTTTTGCGAGTTGTGTATGGAAGTCTTGGGGTCTATGACAAGCCTTAGGCTCTATGACAAGCCTTAGGTTCTATGACAAATCTTGGGCTCTATGATAAGCCTTGAGGGCAATGAATTGTTTCCAGCTCCATTGACCATCGCCCTGTCTTCTGCTTAGAACATGAAGCCGATGGAGAGGGTCTTGAACTTGAGTCCGTAGTCGGACTTGAGGACGTTGAACGGACTGTACTTGACGTAGAAGTCGATGATCGGCGTGGAGACCGTTCCCATGAAGTCGACGGTGACGGGCGTGGGGTGTGCGTTCTTGTACTTCTCCTTGTATTTGTGGCCATCGAGCTTATACTTGGTCTTGATGCTGGAATAGGTGTTGAAGTTGAGGACCGGACCCAGGGAGAAACCAAACCTTCTCCCCTGATACTGGTAGCGGATGGGGAAATTGAGGCTGAACACTTTTACGCGTGAGAAGTTGGGCGAGGCTCCCTCGGGCAGTCTCTCCAGGACGTTCATCCCTTCGGCGTCTTTGCGGAAGCAGTAGTTGTCCTCCATGCGGTAGTTGCGCCAGTCGAGTCCTATACCAAACGAGAAGACATGGTTGTTGCGCCAGGGTCTCCACTCGTTGTCGAAGAAGAACCACAGTTCGGCCGAGTTGCCCATGTTAAGGTCTCCCGCCTTGGGCATTCCTGGCGCGTTGACGAATCCAATACTGAAATGTGCTGTCAGTTCGTAGGTGGACTGATGGTCCGTATTCTTTCGCGCCAGTTTGGGCCATCCGAATCCGATGGTGAAATCGTCCTTGTTGATGCTCGAACCGCTGACGTAGTTGGAGTCCACGATCTGCAGCGTGTTGGAGTAGGTGTAGTGGGGGTTGTCCTCCTTGCCTTCCACGAGGATGTGCTGGATTGAGTCGGTCGTGACGACCGTCACGCGTTGTGGCTTCTCCACCACGACGGTGTCGCCCTCGGTCGTTGGAGCTGCTGAGAGTCCGATGGATGCGAGGAGGGCCAATGAGAGTAAAATCGATTTCTTCATATCGTTGTCGTTTTTATGTGTTCTTGTAATAAGGTGATTCGTGCGCCGTATGGTGCCGCGATCTACCGTGGGTTGTCTGCCATGTTGCCGTCCTACCGTGGGTGGCGTCCTACCGTGGGTGGCGTCTTGGCTCGCGGTTGAAGGATCATTCGATGAGCCTGCGCAGCTCGTCGATGTTGCTCACGCTCCCCTCCATGTAGGCGAGGGTGGTCACGACGGCCCTTCCTTTTTGCTTGGTGAGGTAGCATAGGAAGCGGTTGGTCTTGCCCCTTTGTGGCAAGGTCAGGATCGTGGAGGCGTTGCGTCCCTTCTTGCGTTCCTCCGTTCCCTTGGCGCTGCGCCGGTCTGCGGCTACGAGGGCGTCGATGGTGGCCTTCTGTGGCTTCGTGGCCGTGAATCGGACGCTGTGATAGAAGTTGAGCCGGTATTCGCTCAGTGCGCGTCCCTTCACCTTCACCTCCACCATTTGTTTTTGTGGTACGACCAGGCCTGGAAAACGCGGTTGACCGCCAGTCCCGTCTGTGCCGCGAGGGATAGGGGAGCGAGTGCCGCCACGAGGACGAGTAGGTGTTTTATCTTCTTCATAATCAGTCGTTTTTTCTCAGTTATTCCGCAGTCATCAGCACGTCGCGTAGCTGGTGCTCCACGGTGCTCTGTTTGTTGATTTGGCTCATCGTGCCGCTCACTTCGCGCATGATCAGCTCGCGGTCGTTGACGGGCTCTCCATAGACGATGGCCTCGCAGTAGTTTTGGCTTCTGTAGAGCGTCAGCGCCAGTCCTGCTATGAGCAGTAGGCTCGCCGCCACGCCTGCTATCCGTCGGACGTAGATGTGCAGTCGGCTGCGCTGGGGTTTCGCTGCCGGGGAATCCGTTTGCGCCAAGGGCTCGGCCAGTGCTCCCAGTCCGAGCACCAGTTGGCGGATGGGGCGCAGCGGTTCGTCCACGTCGGCGTGAGCCTGGAAGTAGGCCTCCAGTCGGCGCTCCTCCTCGCAGGTTGTCTCGCCCTCCATATACCGCGCTATGAGCGCGTTGAGTTCTTTTTCGTTCATCATCTCTCTTCCTCCTTCTTTCTTATCTCTTCTTCCTCCTTCATCATATCTCTTCCTCCTTCATTCTTTTGATGATCCATAGCCGGAGCGTCTTTCTCCCGCGGCTTAGGTTTTGTCTGACGGCCGCCTCCTCCTTGTGGAGCAAGGTGGCGATCTCTCCGATTTCCATCCCGTCGATGTGTCGCAGTCGGAGGATGGTCTGCTGCAGGGGCGGCAGCTTGTCGAGCATGGAGAGCGTCAGTTCGGCCATGGGGTTGACCGAGGGTTGTTCCGCCATGTCGTGGCCCTCCATCCCTACGGTCCGTGGCTGTTTTCGGAGCCTCATCAGACATTCGTTGCGCACCATCGTGAGCGCCAGTCCGTCCATCGGGGTGCGCAGTTCGTCGAGCAGTTGCCAGAGCCGAAGCAGCACGTCTTGGGCGATGTCTTCGCTCAAGCTGGCGTCGCCCATGTAGCGCAAGGCGGTCTGCCTGAGCTGGGGGGTGATCCGTTCTGCCTCTGTCTGATATTCCTCGGCGGTCATGCTTTTTCTCTTGCTTCTATTGGTAATATGCGATGGTGTGACTTTTGTGACATCCGTCTCTTTTGTTTTAACATCTTTTTACTCTCGGACCGTGTTGCTCACGGGAGCGTGTTGCTCGCGGGAGTGTATTTGCTCGTGGGAGCGTGTTGCTCGTGGGAGGGTAATACTTTTGGCGAAGCCCAGACAAGCCCTTGCTGCCTGCGAAGACTCTCCCAAACGTCCGGAAACGAAAAAGCCCGAAGGCATTTCGCGAGGAAACGCTCCGGGCTGGGATACGTTGGGATATGTATGAAAAACTTATCTATTAGATACCCATCTTCTTGCGGATGTTGGCGGGGATGGCGTTCTTGTTGACCATGTAGTCCATGGTGTTGGCAGCGATGAAGGTCTTGGTCATGTACCAAGTGCCCTTGTACTTGCCAGTCTCACCCCAAGAGTTCTTCACCATGTAGTACTCCTTGCCGTTCTGGTCCTTGGCGATACCGTAGATCAGCATACCGTGGTCGTCGGTGAGCTCCCAGTTGTCGAAGCGCTCCTGGCGCATCTCCTGAGTGGCCTGCACCTCGGGCACGTTGCAGCCGAGAGAGTCGATGAGGTTTCTTCTCTTGGCTGGAGAGAGGCCCAACCAGCGAGCCATGTCGCTGCCCTGGAGGCTCTGCATCTTCTTGGCGTCGATCATGTAGGCGAGACCGTCGCGGGTGAAGCCCGGCTCGCTCACGTCGCCACCCCATGCTACGGTGTAACCGTTCATGACGGCGTTGTCGATGATCTGCATCATCTCGTCCATCGGCAGGTTGTAGCTGGCCGGGTTGCGCCAGTTGTCCTGCACCTCAACCACAAACTGGCTGTAGAAGGGATGGTGCGTGTAGGAAGTGATCGTCACGTAGTCGTCCATGTTGAGGCCGAGCGAGCTTGCAAAGGACTTCGGCGTGTAGTTCTTGCCCTCATAGGTGAAGTTCTCGGGGCACTTGCCGAGGTAGGCGTCGAGGATGCCCTGGAAGCCCACCTTCCACTGGTTGGAGATCTTGGAAGCCTTGTTCGTGGCGATACCCTCCACGTACGGCTCCAGGAGAGAGAAGAACTCGTTGAAGTTGTTGAGCGAGTCGCCATAGAGCGATCCAGGGAACGGCATGGCGTCCTCGGGGCAGATACCATAGTTCTTCAGCACGTAGTAAACGTCGTATGCAGATCCACCCTGTGCGAACTGCATGTCGCCGTGGTAGCGGACGACCTGTACGGCGCGGTCCATGTAGTCCTTGTTGGCCACGAAGCTCTCGCAGAGGTCGTAGGTCTTGCCCGTGTTCTTGAGGATCTCAGACTCGAAGTAGCTCAAGGTAGAGTAGGCCCAGCAGGTACCTGAACGGTTCTGGTCCTTGACGCTTGTGATGGGGTTCTCCTTGACGATGGTGAATACCGGCTTGTTGGGATCCACCTTCGGCTGCTTCTTGCCCTTGGCGTTGGCGCCAGTAGCCACAACGGCGAGCAGAGCGAGTGCGATGATTTTTTTCATTGCTTTGTTGTTGTTTATTGATTGTTAAATGATAATGATACTATTCCTTATTTTATTATATAAGCCCTGGGAGGCCGCTTTTGGCCAGCCCCCCCTTGGGGCTGAATGGTTTTATCCGCGGGCCTGGGCCATAAACTCCTCGACGTCCTTCGGCCGGATGGGGATGGTGTCCTTGCCCAGGAATCGGCAGCCGTCGGCCGTGATGAGAATGTCGTCCTCCAGTCGGATGCCGCCGAAGTCCTTGTACTCGTCGAGCTTGTCGAAGCAGAGGAAGTCCTTGCAGTGGCCGCTGGCGCGCCAGTCGTCGATGAGGTCGGGGATGAAGTAGATACCCGGCTCGTCGGTGACGACGAAGCCCTCCTGGAGGCGGCGTCCCATGCGGAGGCAGTTGGTGCCAAACTGCTCGAGGTTGGGTCGTGTCTCCTCGTCAAATCCCACATAGATCTGGTCGAGGGCCTCCATGTCGTGGACGTCCATACCCATCATGTGGCCCAGTCCGTGGGGCAGGAACATGGCGTGGGCACCCTGGCGCACGGCCTCCTCGGTGTCGCCCTTGGCCAGTCCGAGCTCCTTCATGCCGTCGAAGATGATCTTGCAGACGCCGAAGTGGACGTCCATATATTTGACGCCGGGCTTGGCCAGCTCCAGCGCGAAGTCGTGGGCCTTCTCGACGACCGAGTAGATCTCCAGCTGGCGCTGGGTAAATTTGCCGTTGATGGGGAAGGTGCGCGTGTTGTCAGAGCAGTAGTGCTCCAGCGTCTCGCCTCCGCAGTCGCAGAGCACCAGTCTGCCGTCCTGCAGCTCGGCCATCGAGGGGTTGCCGTGCATGATCTCGCCGTGCTGCGAGTAGATGGTGGCAAAGGAGGTCGTGGCGCCGTAGGAGTTGGCCGTGCCGTCGATCTGGCCGCCGACAAACTTCTCCGTCAGTCCGGGGCGCGTGATGGCCATGGCCGTGGTGTGCATCTTGTATCCGATGACCGCTGCGCGCTCCAGCTCCTCTATCTCCTCCTGCGTCTTGGTGGAACGCATCTTCACCACGGCGTGGATGAGGTCGAGGCTGGCTGCCTCCTTCTGCTGGTTGGGATGGATTCCCAGCAGGTCCATGATCTGGATCTTGATGTCGTAGCGGTAGGGCGGCAGGAAGTGGATGCGGCGATGCTGGCGCAGGGCGTCGGCCACGATGGTGCGCAGGGCCTTCATCGGAGCCGAGTGGGCCACGCCTACCTCCGAGGCCATGTCGGCCACGGTGTTGACGGATCCAAACCATACGATGTCCTCGATGTCGATGTCGTCGCCGATAAGGGTCTCCTTATTGTTGTCGATATCGATCACACCGACCAGTCCGTCGCGCTTCTGTCCGAAATAGTACAGGAAAGAAGAATCCTGTCGGAAAGGCGAATAGCCGTTGTGCGGGCCATTGAAGGGGCTGTCGTTGTTGCCGAATAACAAAATGATGCCGTCTTTGACGAGCTTCTTAAGTTCTTCACGACGGGCGGTGTACGTAGCTTTGCTGAACATATAGCAATTGGTTTTTAAGTTTTATTGAGGGCAAAGTTACTGATAATTCTCTGAAATTTCATACTTTTGTGGCGGATTTAACGAGTTTTATGCAAATAGACAACCATACAGGGCTGGTTTTGGAGGGTGGAGGCATGCGCGGCGTCTTCACGGCGGGCGTTCTCGACGCTTTTATGAAGCACGAGATCTACTTCCGCCACGTCGTCGCCGTGTCGGCCGGAGCAGGCAACGGGCTCTCCTATATGTCGCGCCAGCCGCGCCGTGCGCACGTCTGCAACATCGACCTGCTGACGAAGTACGACTACATCGGCCTGCGCCATCTGTTCACCCAGGGCTGCATCTTCGACCCCCACCTGCTCTACGAGCGCTTCCCCTACGAGCTGATCCCCTACGACTACGACGCCTACTACCGCTATGCGCGGCGGGGCTTCACCTTCGAGATGGTCACGACCAACTGCCTCACGGGCCGTGCCGACTACCTCACCGAGACCTCGGGCGACCCAGCCCGCCTCAACCGTCTCGCCCTGGCCTCGGCCAGCCTCCCCTTCGTGGCCCCCATCACCTATATCGACGGCACGCCCATGCTCGACGGAGGCATCATCGACAGCATCCCCGTGGAGCGATCCATCGCATTGGGCCACGCCTTCAACGTCGTCGTCTGCACGCGCGAAAAGGGCTGGCGCAACACGGGACGCGACCGCAAGCTCCCGGCCTTCGTCTATCGCAACTATCCGCGCTTGCGCGTGGCGCTGAGCCATCGCATAGCGGCCTACAACGACCAGCTCGACATGGTCGATCGGATGGAGGCCGAGGGACGGATCGTCGTGATACGCCCCGAGCAGCCCGTGGTCGTGGGCCGCATGGAGCGCGACGTGGTCAAGCTGGAGGCGCTCTACGAGGAGGGCTACCGGCTGGGCGACGCTTTCTGCCGCCAGCGGCTCTGAGGAGCCATGGCCGCCTTGCCCGTGCTTCCAGTCCCCGGACGGACCCAGCGCGGCTCTGAGGCGGACGGATGATCCCCCGGGGGAGAAATCCGGGAGAAAACTTTCCTCCTATTTATATAATAAAAAGTAGCTTCGGACGTTAGTACATAAAATACGAATAATATTTAAATACAAAGTAACTGATCAATTACATGAACTTCAAACGAATGATTCCCATGATGATGATCGCGTCAGCTCCTTTGGCCGGCATGGCCCAGGGCAAGGCAGGTATCATCGAGTCGAACCTCGACCGGAGCGCCAATCCCGCCGAGGATTTCTACCAGTTTGCGACGGGTGGATGGCAGAAGGCCAACCCCCTGCCCGCAGCCTATTCGCGCTTCGGCAGCTTCGACCAGCTGCAGGAGAACAACAACAAGCGCATCAACGGCATCCTCTCCGAGTTGCTCAAGAAGAACTACTCCAAGGGCACGGTGGAGCAGAAGCTCAGCGACTTCTACAAGCTCGCCATGGACTCCGTGCGCCGCAATCGTGAGGGCGTGGCTCCCGTCAAGCCCATCCTCGACCAGATGGAGGCGGCCCGCACCGTCGCCGACCTGCAGAAAGTGCAGGGCAAGTATGGCGTCTTCGGCTACGGCGTCCCCATGGGTATGGGCTTTGGTGCCGACGAGAAGAACGCGAAGATGAACATCTTCAACATCTACCAGGGCGGACTGACGCTCGGCCAGCGAGAGTACTACCTCGACAACGACCAGACCACGGCCGACATCCGCAACGCCTACAAGCAGTTTATCGTCGATATGTTCAAGCTCTTCGGATTCACCGAGCAGCAGGCCCAGCAGAAGCGCGACCTCATCATGCGCTTCGAGACCGCCCTGGCTCTCATCTCCAAGAGCCAGACGGAGCTCCGCGACGTCGAGGCCAACTACAACAAGTTCACGCTCAAGCAGTTTGAGACCGATTATCCCAACATCCATCTCCAGCAGCTCTGTGCCGCACAGGGCATCCAGCCGCAGTATATCCAGGAGATGATCGTCGGTCAGCCGGCCTTCCTCGCTGGCCTCGACAAGCTCCTCGCCACGCAGACGGCCGACGAGCTGCGCGCCTACATGGAGTGGGACGTCATCAACCAGGCCGCCAACTACCTCAGCGACGACGTCCGCGCGGTCAGCTTCGGATTCTATTCCCAGACGATGCGTGGCGCCAAGGAGGACCAGCCCCGCTGGAAGCGTGCCACCTCCCAGGTGGAGGGCATGATGGGCGAGGCCCTTGGCCGCATCTACTGCGAGAAGTACTTCCCCGCCTCGAGCAAGAAGCGCATGGAGGAGCTGATCGGCAATCTCCAGGTGGCCCTCACCGAGCGTATCAAGGCCCAGACCTGGATGAGCGAGCCGACGAAGAAGAACGCCCTCGACAAGCTCGCCGCCTTCTATGTCAAGGTGGGCTACCCCAACACGTGGAAGGACCTGAGCGCGCTCACTATCGATCCGCAGAAGTCATACTATGAGAATATGCTCTCCTGCGTCACCTTCTGGAGCAACGAGGCCATCGAGAAGAAGGCCGGAAAGCCCGTGGATCGCGACGAGTGGCACATGACCCCGCAGACGGTCAACGCCTACTACAACCCGACGACCAACGAGATCTGCTTCCCCGCCGGCATCCTCCAGTATCCGTTCTTCGACCCGAAGGCCGACGACGCCTTCAACTATGGCGCCATCGGCGTGGTCATTGGTCACGAGATGCTCCACGGCTTCGACGACCAGGGACGCCACTACGACAAGGACGGCAACATGCACGACTGGTGGACGGAGTCTGACACGAAGAGCTTCAACGAGCGCGCCGAGCAGTATGCCGACTTCTTCAGCAACATCAAGGTGCTGCCCGACCTCAACGCCAACGGCCACTTCACGCTGGGCGAGAACCTCGCCGACCACGGTGGCCTCCAGGTGTCGTTCTACGCGCTCAAGCACGCCACCGAGGGCAAGAAGCAGAAGAAGCTCCTTGGATTCACTCCCGAGCAGCGCTTCTTCATCGCCTACTCGGGCGTATGGGCTGCCAACATCACTGAGAAGGAGATTCGCAGCCGCACGAAGAGCGATCCCCATGCCCTCGGAGAGTGGCGCGTCAACGGCGCGCTCCCGCATATCGACATGTGGTACGACGCCTTTGGCGTGAAGCCCGGCGACAAGATGTACTTGCCCAAGAGCGAGCGCCTGGAGCTCTGGTAAGCAAGCAAATAGGACCCCCTGGAGCCCGTCATGATGGCTGCGCTCATGGGGTTGCGTTAAGCTAAAAATGGCGGATGGAACGACCTTCGGGTATTGTTCCATCCGCTTTTTTTGAGCAGGGGAGAGTAGGGAAGGATAATTTGCAATGTTAACGAAAGTGAAGTGTGTGAGCGGTCTGGGGGCGATGTAAGGCTTGCAGTAGGCGGTTTTTTGATTGCAACATGTTGAGTAGTAGTGGTTTGCATGACTGTGTGGAATTGTTAATAGATATTGATGGCGTTTTGAACATTGTTACATGTTACATGTTACATGTTACGTTAAGGATTTTGCTATTCTAGAAAAAGGGGTGAAAAAACATGGAGGGTGTGTCAAAACTCCCAATATAAATAAAAAAAACTCGTTGTACGTTCTTGTGTGGATGTACAACGAGTTTTTGTTTTTCTACAAAAAAGAGCCTTATAAACAATTTATATGGCGTTATATTGGTCAAATAAGCCCTCAAATAAGAGAAAAGTCCTCCCTTGGTCATTTTTGCCACCATTTTCTTTATATTAAAGGCAATGGCAAAGAAGGCAAAGTCCATTTTGACCTTGTCTACACCGATATGGCGAAAACGACGATACGCCATGTTGTATTTAATTTGTCCGAAAACCGCTTCCGGCTCAATACATCTTTTGCCTCTATGCCTTAAACCTTCCTCTGAGGTGAGCAGCTCACTCGCTTTCTGTCTGTAAGCTTCCTGTTTGTGATTCGGTCTATCACACGTCTGTCCCCAGATGCATCGAAACACAGACAACGTAGCGGACATCCTTCACAATTCTGTGCTGTATATGTTGCCCTATTGGAGACGTATCCACTCGCACTTGTCTTGTGGCTGGTTCCAGTGCGTGTCATGTGTTGTCCCATCGGACAAACGCAATAGTCCTCCTTCTTGTTGTAATAGAAGTTTTCCGAGCGGAACGGATCCGGTACATACTGCGGACGGTGCTCTATATGGAAGCGGTTGTATTTCACATAGGCGGCGGTGCCGTTCAGCTCCATAAACTCGTAATTCTCCTCTGAGCCATAACCAGAGTCTGCCACTTCCGTTGACGCAAAGTGTCCGTAACGCTCACGGAACGACTCCATGAATGGGATGTAGGTAAGGGTGTCTGTAGGGTTGGGGAACAATGCAAAGTTGGTGATGAACTGGTTCTCGGTTGCAATCTGAAGATTGTACCCGGGTTTTGTCAGCCCGTCGTTTATAGCATCCTCCTTCATGTGCATGAATGTAGCATCCTTGTCGGTCTTTGAATAAGAGTTGCGGTCACCGAGAGTTTCAAGATGTTGGTTGTATTCAGCCAGTTTCTCGCTACGTTCCTTGAGTTCCTTGGCTAACTTGCGCCTCTTCTTCTTTTCTTCCTTGTCCATTTCCACTTGCGGGTCAGACAGCGAGGCATTAAGTTCTGCGGATATCTCGGCAAGTTGTGACGGGGTGAATTCCACCGTTTCGTCTGTCTTGGTATTGTCTTGTGCTATGCAGTCGTCAACCCTGGGCAAGCAGAGCCTTTACCTTGTCAATCAATCTGGCACGGTTACGCTCGACAGTCTTACGCCAAACAAACGTATACTTATTGGCCTTCGACTCTATCTTCGTACCGTCCACATACTCCACGTCGAGACTCACAAATCCCTTCTCTGCAAGAACGAGCACAAGCTGTGTGAATATGTTATTGATCTCGTCCTTCAGACGGTTGCGGAAACGGTTGATTGTTATGAAGTCCGGCTTTTCATATCCTGCCAGCCAGATGAAATGGATGTCACGCAGGAGCAATTGCTCTATCCTACGACATGAATAGATATTGTTCATATAGGCATAGATGATGACTTTGAGCATCATGCGTGGATGATACGGACATCTGCCCATACCGTTGTATAATTTGTTGACTGAACTCATGTCAAGATGCTCCACAATGCTGGAAACGATGCGTACTGGGTCGTTTTCCGCAATATTTTCATCGATTCGTTGCGGAAAAAGAACCATTTGGTTGGTGGTATAAGAACGAAAGTGTAACTTTGCCATAGTTAAATTTTTCTATGGTCTAAAGTTACAACAACTTTTAGACATAGCAAAGCCCTGGCTTGTGAAAGTCAGGGCTTTGTGATTTTTTAAGAATAAGAGAGTTTTGACACACCCTCGTCCGGGAATGCCCAAGTTGGATTTTCCTTAATGTAACATGTAACATGTAACATTGTAACATTGTAACATTGGTGGCAATGGCTCTTCAACGAAGCAGGCAACAATGCCTCTTCATGAAAACTGTTTTTTGGGAAGGAGGGGCAAGCCTCATTCGTGCCACCTCGGATTTATAGTGCAAACCCATTCTGCTTTCCAGGGCGCCACAGGGGGTACGAGTAGATTCGCATTGTTACATTGTTACATGTTACGTTAAGGATTTCTCACTTCTCACGCTTGCTCACTCTGCAAAGAATATAACTGTAAAGAATGTTCCGTGTGCAAGTAGGAGTATCACATAGCTTTGCTATGTGCCTTTTTTGCTGCGATGAAAAAAGTTGAAAAATATTTGTTATTTTATTTGGTGGAGTGAAATGTTCTTCGTAACTTTGTGCCCGGAAATTGAGGCTTGCGGAACAATTCCGTAGAGGGCCCGCGACGGGCGTTCCTTACGACGGGGGCGAGGGATAAGCAATTAGTGGCGCCAGTCTTAAGCTATCATCGGCAAGGTCCCCATTTCTGAGAGAGATAAAACCCAGCTTTTCAACACCTTTAAAACCTCAACACTATGATCAACTATAGCATCACGGCACGAGCCGTCAACCCCAATCTCTTCGAGGTCAAACTCGAGCAAAGGTCCGTATTAGCCAGGCTAAGGCCGAGGGCAGCCAGCCCGCTTCCAAGGATTCGGCACTCGTCGAGAGCGTAGTTCTCCACTTCTTTGCCACGCCACAGTACGCCGATCTTGGAGCGTTGTTTTTCGTTTCCTCCTAAGGGTGGGTCTTGGAGAGGTGTGTTGCCCATTTTCCAAATGAATCAATAAATATTTCAAGCTAAAGTTGTATGTGTTCTACGACAATCGCATTACTAGAAATGTTGAATGATCTATTTTGGGGTTTTTATGGCACTCTTGATAGAATTTTTATTTTTTTGTCTTGGGTAACGATTTTTTTTTCTACCTTTGCAAGGTGATTTGCGAGGATGTTAAGGTAACGTCTTCTGCATGACGAAATAACGGATTGTCGAACATAAAACTATATTTTAAGAAACAGACAGTAAACCAAGAAAGAAACGCTGAGGGAGGTAAGCCGAAAGGCAGTCCCCCTCTTGAGAGACTAAAACCATAGGGGCATCATTGCCTCTAAATAATCTTGATGAAGCGTTTCCGTTCTGAACTTTTTGAATAGATGAGCTTTTTGCTCTTGTTCTCTTTATCTTGAATACCGCCAATTTTCAACACACGAGAACAAGCTGGCTGGAGGTTCACGCTCATAGGGCGTGAACCGTTCTGCGCTTGTTGTGTGTGAGGTCACTTGGCGGTAACCTAAGATAAAAGCAAGCGACGAGCGGGTACACGCCTTTTTTATTTTTTATCTAAAATGCAACAAATCAATTATTCGAAAATTCTATGGATTGTTGGATTCGCGGTGTTTGCAGCAGTAAGTTGTTGGGCGACCGCAGAGTCTTTGCACCTGTTATTATCATCTTGGCCCGTCGTTTTCTGCTGGGTTATCACAGTTGGCTTTTTTGTTATTGCCTCGTTAGGCTCAAAAATGATTGTCGATAGTCTTGACAAAGATCTCTATATCGAAGGAAGGGGAAAGAGGTTTTGTGGCGGTGTTATTATCCTGCTTTTTTTCTGGCTTTTGTTTAGTATGCCGACCAACACACATACTTTCTTCTATTATACAGTAATCAATGACAAGGTCAATACGGATATTTCTGTGACGAGAGGGTATTTGGGGCAGGTCAAAAACAATACCAACAATGAAGCGCAGGCGCAAATCAAGGTAAATGAATTGCGTAATAATATAACTGTGCTTTTGGGCGAGTTGAGGGCGGAAATCATGAATGAGGCCAATCCTGGTGATGGACCAAAATCTCGGGAAATTAGGAGAAAGATAGCGGCCGTGTTGGGAGTGGCCACAATAGAGCCTCTGAGTTATAAGGGAACTTCTAAGCAGGACAGGGAGCGCCTTTGTGTCGCTTATCGCCACAAGATTATCCCTCTTACAGATGAGCGTGCATCGCACATCATGAAGTTTATACTGACCCCCAATACAGATAATATTAAGGAAGTGAGGGGTGTCGATAAGAATTTGGCTTTAGTCAAGAAATATATTGACGAAAGGAAAATCGACCTACGCGATGCAAATGATATTGAAGGTGTTTGCGAAAAGCTCAATACGGCGTATAATACTGTGAAGAAAAATCGTGATTTCGTCAATTTCTCTTCTAAGGTTGATGAGGCCGCCTATACGGCTGATACCCCTATAACTAAGGTGAAGCGAATGATTAGCGTCGTTGATGTGTGGAAAGATTTCCTGGCGGGTCAGTATGCGGGTTATGGCTTTGGCCTTTGGGTACTTGGGTCAATCTTGGTGGATGTCGCCGCTTTCATCTTTTTCACCCTTGCATTTAAGAAAAAAAATACGTTTAATTTTTAATATGATAAAAATATGCCAGATATGCCAATAGGAAAACCTCAGGGACAGAATCCTTCTCCCGAGGTGAGCAGAGAAATGAACAATACAAATAATGTAGATGCTGAGCTGCTGCAGGACGGTGAAAAGATCGTTTTGAAAAACAAAGAGGGGTTGAGTCCCGAAGAAATCGCCGATGCAACTAAAATAAAGGTTACCATTGCGGACCACGATGCTCCGATAGTGGTTTTCTTTGGCCCCTTTTCATGTGGCAAGACGATGATCTTGGTGCGTTTGACGCGCTATTTGAAGAAACAAGGTTATACGGTAGAACTGGATCCCTCTTTTCGTCCAGCTTATGATTCAGTTTATAGGGGACTATGCGAAAATTTTGACGCGATTGTCAATAGCGACAACGCGGCAAAATCAACGTCACATGTCAACTTTATGTTGGCTAAGGTGAAGTCGGATACAGGAAAGACCGTGTGTCAAATATTGGAAGGACCAGGTGAGTCCTATTTTTCACCAGAAGCTCCCAATGCACAGTTTCCGCCGTATGTCAGCCAAATCATCAACTGTAACAACAGAAAAATATGGGCTATCATCGTTGAGCCAGACAGTACAAATGATCGTATGGACGAGGTAGCTCGCAGAAACTATGTGAGCAAGATCAATAAGCTGCGGACCAAGATGGGACCACGAGACAAGGCGGTGTTTGTCTTCAACAAGATAGACAAAAGTGGTTTCGTTTTAAAAAAGGATCAAGTTAATATGAAAGCGGCAGAGAAGGGTGTTGATTACTCGTATCCTAGTGTTTATGCTAAGTTTAAGAATGCCGGCCTCCTCGCATCTTTTGGTATAACAAAGCAGTATGACTATGATTTTGTACCGTTTCAGACGGGAGACTTTAACAAGGCCAATGATGGAACCCAGACTTATACGGAAGGTCCTGACTGTTTCCCTGAGCAGTTGTGGAAAACTATATTGAAAAGAATAAGAGGATGAGCGTATGGAAGTAGAAGTTTTTGTTCATGGTACTCCTCACGGCGAGAGCTTTTGGGGAAAAGAGGAGGACCGTATGTTCTTTGGGTCTTTTTATACCCAAACTTGCTCCGATGAAGTAAAGTTTCTTATCCAAACGCGTCTGACGATGGGAAAGAGCTATTGCTACTACAGCTATTTGCTGTATAAGAACGTCATAGAAAGTGGGGGCCGGGCAGGCTCTTACTTTGGCTTGACGATTCGTATGGATGCGTATTGTAAGGATTTTATGCGTGTTTATAAAATCCTAGATATGGTCTTTAGTGCCTATGTTTTGAATAAGGTGCTGAAACCCTTAGCAGATGGCTATAAATATGTCGTCTCTAATTTCACAGATTCTTTGGAACTGATGGATAATATCAGTGAGGGAACCCTGAGACTCATACAGGCAACATTTGAGAAAACTCCCGAGGATTTTTGTAGTTTTAATGGATTTTCCACGAATAAGACGTATAGAAATTCGGCAAATCTCTATGAGATTACTGCAGATGTTGTAGAGAACCTCTTGCGGCAAGATGGGGCCATAGCTCTTTCTCCTTATTATCAAACGAGCAAAGAGCGACAGGCAGAGGAGAAGTATCAGGAGAGGCTGCAAAAGGTCAAGGAACAATATGAGGCAAGATTGCAGCAAGATGCTAAGGAGAAAGACAAAGTGGACGCATCTTTGTCTTCTGTGCGGTCTAAATGTAATAGTTTGGAGGGAGATTTGAGTGATAAACAAAAGGAGATAGAGGAGCTAAAAAAGGAGATAGATAGTTATAAAAAAAAGAAAAATTCTGCAGAGCAGGTAAGAAAAAGCAGCGAGATAATAGAGCGCATCAAAGAGCCTATCATCGAGTTGGCTGGTATTTTTGGCGGCCCCCAAAAGCCAAAAGAGCCACCTCGCCCCCAAGAGTCTTTGTCGAGGGTAAAGGTAATAAAAAGCTTCATGCCGTTTGTTAACTTTTTCTTACTATTGATCGTTTTGGCGTCTTCCTTTCCGATGTGTACTTCAAGCCACCAGACAAGTAGTGATGTGGATTTAAGTGACAATGGAAAGCAGGAGACTGCAGACGTCGATTCTTCAGAAAGTACAGCTCTTTCTGCCTCTACACCTGATTATAGTGGCTGGGGAATAGATGTAGCTGACTACAATAAAGAAGGCCACCCTCTACGCTGTGGTCATCTTTACCGGGCTACTTTTATTAAGAATGAAAACAATAAAGTAGACTGTCTCCCCACCAATTGTAAATGGGAGATAAAAGGTGGAACCATAATAGATGCTGTGATGTTTACCGCAGATGGAACAATGAATCCTGTTGTTTTGACGGCCTATGACCAAGATGGCAATAAAATACAGGAAAGAAAATTGAATGTTAGTATAAACTAAGCATGAGTATATTGAAGAGTGTATTGGGTTTTCTTTTCGTCGTCACACTTCTGTCTTGTGGAGGCGAAAAGAAAACACCCATATATGAGGATGTGGATACTGAAGAAGAGGTTGGGGATTCTACTGTTTCGGAAGAAACCGAACCCGTAGTAGAGAAACCCGAATCCCCTTCTTTGGCGGAAAGTGGCGAAGAGGTTGTTGTGCCCTTCAAAAGCAAAGATGGGGTGAAATGCGTTCAGGTGAGCGTCAATGGGGTTGGCCTTGAAATGATATTTGATACAGGCTGCTCCGGCACGCTTATTTCTGTTGCGGAAGCCAGGTACTTATATGATAAAGGAAAACTGACGAACGATGACATCATTGGCGTTTCACAGTCGCAGATAGCCGATGGAAGCATCGTCGAAAACATGGTTGTGAATCTGAAAGAGGTTGTTATCAATGGAGAGATTTGCTGTCCTAATGTTCAAGCTACTGTTTCCAGCAGCGTCAATGCGCCGCTTTTGCTTGGAAATGAGGTCTTGGACAGGGTGGCAACTATTCAGATTGATAACGAGCGAGAGGCATTGATATTTAAACTAAAGTAGAGATGATAAACTGTTCCGTTTATATATTTGGAGACTTGGGTTGTGGGCATACGCAGTTTCCTGATGACTATGCGAGAGATATTTTTGAGCAGTTCCGTCGTCAGGAGTTTCATCAGCAGCGGTCGTATAAATCTCAAATGGCGATACATCGTAACGGCAACCTAATGTACTATGGCTATGTTCGCAAATTGGAAAATAACTCTCAGTACATAGGCTTCTGTATTCTTCTCAATGGAGCCATGTTCACGACGGTTCACCGTTTGTTCCCACTATTCGAAAACGCCGTAGAAAAGATGATCCTCATGGGAGAAATCATTGGCTTTGATGAGTCTGGTAGCTTTGTTCCCATGGTAGATAAACTATCGGACGAACCTCAAGAGGTTATTAGTTTGGCCGATATGATTCGCCGTGGGGTAGATAAAATGGAAGCTAAAACCAAGCCTCTTCCTCCTGTCAATTATGCTGTTTCCAAAACGGAAAAGACGTTTTTTAGCATGGAAGCTTCTGATAAAGAGGTTGTTGAGGCTTCTGTTAAGTATAGCTTCATTTATGTGTACAAGGATAAGCAATATGAAACGCCTGCCTTGCGCGGCTACGAGAGTACTATCAAAACTTTATCTAAAGAGAAGAAAAACTTAGTCTCTCGGTATAATGAGTTGGAACATCGGTACAATGAGTTGAATCGTCAAAAGAAGCAATATAGAAATGTTGTGATCCTTTGTGTCATCCTTGTCTTGTGTGGGGTAGGGTTGTATTTTCTAAAGGACAGCCTGGATAGTACAAAGATAACCTCGGGGTATCCCAAAGGCAAAATGCTCAAAAGCAAAAAAAAATCACACAGCTTAACGATTCGTTAGGAGGACTTCGTGCAAACGTGTGTGATTTGACGAGTTCGCTGGCTTCGGAGAAGTACAAGTGTGAGGAAACGGCACGCAAGCTCCGATTTCTGAAGGAGTTTGTTAGTAAGCAGCAACCCTTGATAATCAAGAATACTTCTTTCGATTTCAGTACGGGGCGATTGTCCTTTGACTATTATGGGCTTTGCAATAAGGAAATCACGTTGAAAGTAAAAGCGTATTCAGAGTCGTCCACTTGTTCCAACTGGACGACTCTGAATATTTGGGAAGGGGAACATTCTTCATCAATCTACGTGAATAATAGTTTGGTTAGGTCTGAGTGGTATTCCTTTGAATTGATGCTTGGGGACAAAATAATAGGTAGGGGGAGGCATTAGTTGTACGCCCATGTCGGCCCTAAGCAATGAATTGACAGGACTTTAGTATTTTTTCGGTGGAAGAGTCTCTGCAAGACCCATGAAGTGGGATTTTCTTGCAAAAATATTTGGCTAATTCACGGAAAAGCAGTACCTTTGCGCCCGATTTTGAACAAAAACAGTTGAATGAAGAATGACAAAATGAAATTACAGTACCGCGTGAATGAGAAAATTCACGTTCGGGAAGTGCGTGTTGTGTCTGACGAAGGCTCCGAAGTGATGCCTACGCGGAAAGCCTTGGACCTCGCTCGGCAGCAAGGTGTCGATTTGGTCGAGATCTCTCCGAATGCCCAGCCGCCTGTTTGTCGTCTCATCGACTATGCCAAGTTCCTCTATCAGCAGAAGCGTCGCCAGAAGGAATTGAAGCAGAAACAGGTGCGTCAGGAGGTGAAGGAGATACGTTTCGGACCCCAGACCGACGAGCACGACTACCAGTTCAAGCTCAAGCACGCCATCGAGTTCCTCAACGAGGGCAACAAGGTGCGCGCCTACGTTTTCTTCCGTGGCCGCAGTATCCTCTTCAAGGAGCAGGGTGAGGTGCTTTTGCTCCGCTTTGCCAACGACTTGGAGGAGTATGCCAAGGTAGAGCAGCTTCCGAAGCTCGAAGGAAAGCGTATGTTCCTCTATCTTGCACCCAAGAAGGTGAGCGTACAGAAGAAGAGCCAGCAGAAGCGCGACCGCGAGAATGCCGAGGCTCAGGCCAAGGTGGCTGCCGAGATCGAGCAGGAGCAGCACGACAAGGACGTGGCCGAGAACAGCGGGCTCTTCGCCAACGCCAAGAATGGCGCTGAGGTCCTGAAGAAGCTGGCCAAGGGGGAATAAGCCCACAAGAGATCAAGAAAAGAGTGCGTAACGTCCTGGTATATACGTTGCCACCTAAATTAAAGTATCATAAATAAAAGGATTAAAAAAATGCCAAAGTTGAAGACAAACTCCGGTGCCAAGAAGCGTTTCTCGTTCACCGGAACTGGTAAGATCAAAAGACGTCACGCTTACCACAGTCACATTCTGACTAAGAAGACCAAGAAGCAGAAGCGCAACCTGGTCGGTTCAACCCTCGTTGACCGCACCAACCTCAAGCAGGTAAAGGATCTTCTCAATCTGCGTTAATTCTATCACTTAGTCGTTCAACATTAAAAGGAAAAGAAAACTATGCCAAGATCAGTAAATCATGTTGCCTCTAAGGCCAAGAGAACCAAGATTCTGAAGCAAACCAAAGGTTACTTTGGTGCCCGCAAGAACGTCTGGACGGTAGCCAAGAACGCCTATGAGAAGGGTCTCACTTATGCTTACCGCGACCGTCGTAACAAGAAGCGCAACTTCCGCGCTCTGTGGATCCAGCGTATCAACGCTGCCGCTCGCCTCTACGATATGAGCTACAGCCAGCTCATGGGTGCGCTCCACAAGAATGGTATCGAGATCAACCGCAAGGTGCTCGCTGACCTCGCTGTCAACAATCCCGAGGCTTTCAAGGCCATCGTCGATAGAGTGAAATAAGGTTTAGCCTTACATACGCCAACAAGCAAGCCGCAATCTTCCATCGTGGAGGTTGCGGCTTTTCTTCAGTTCGGTTTACTGCCTGCGCATCCTGTGCATCTTGTGGTCGCCCCAGCAGTCGTCGCCCACCACCTCGAAGCCGAGGCGCCGATAGAGCCTTTCGGCCTTGGGGTTGCCGTCGTCCACGAGCAGTCCGGTGGGCAGTCCCATCCCCCGGCCTTTCTCCACCGTGGCCATCAGCAGTTGGCCGGCAATGCCGTGGCCGCGGTAGTCGGCGCGCACGCAGACCGTGTCGATATAGAGTTCTCCAGCAGCCGTCTCGTCGCCCATGTCGCTATAGTCGATACCAAACGTCTCCAGGGCTTCCTTGATAAAGGCGCGCCGCAGCGGGCGCAGCAGGGCGCCGTCGTAGCTGACGCAGACGCCCGCCACGGTCCGACCAGCCTCCGCCCCGTGGTCTATCGCCACGAGCGTGTTGCGGTAGGAGTATTGGCTCTCCTCCATGGCGACGAGGCGCGTCATCAACTGTTCAAACTCCTCCAGCGTGTGGTTGGGGCCTGCAAACCACTGGCAGCACTCCAGGTTCATAGCCTCCATGATCATAGGAGCGATGATCGGCGCATCCTCCTTTCTCGCATTTTCAATCTGTATCATGATTCGGTTTTTATTTGATTCTGCGAAGTTACGAAAAAGGAATTGAATTTTTGCAAGAATCGAGGAAAAAGTTTACCTTTGCGAAACAATTACCATCAAATCATGACCGACCAAGAAACCGAAATACTCAGTACGCTGGACGAAAGCCAGCGTACCGTCGTCTTGGCCCAGGACGGCTACCACCTCGTGCTGGCCCCTCCGGGTTGCGGCAAGACCCACATCCTGGCCTCCCGCGTGCGCTGGGCCCACAGCCATGGAGTGGCCTTCGAGGACATGCTCTGCCTAACGTTCACCAACCGTGCCGCCCGCGGGATGATCAACCGCATCGGCGAGGTGATGGACGGCGAGGACTTAGGGCCGCTCCATGTGGGCAACGTCCACCATTTCTGTTCCCGCTTCCTTTTTGAGCAGCAGGTAGTGCCCGCCGACTCGTCCATCGTCAGCGACGAGGAGACCATCAGCATCCTGACCGACTACACCCACGACGACGAGGAGCGCGTGATCAGCGACTATCAGTCCAGCCGCAACTACCAGCAGATACTCTTCTTCTCCCACCTCATGGATCAGATGCGCCATGGCCATCCGTGGAGTCTGTATCTGCATCCCGAGGCGCTGACCGAGGGCGACCGCGAAGCGCTCCGCTATCTCTGCAATCGCCAGATGAAGCCTTTCGCCGTCGAGGCTCTCATCGAGATCTATCCCTGTGCGGAAAACTACTTCGACGATGCCGATGCTGCTCCTCGCGAGGTGGCAGGCAAGGTGCGGACTTTGTTGAAGAAAATGTACTATGCCCGTCGCTATGCCGAATACAAGGCCGATAACCACATCCTCGACTTCGAAGACCTCTTGCTGAAGACCTATGACGCCTATAGGGCGGACACGCAGGGACGGCTGCGACGCTATCGCTGGATACAGGTCGATGAGGTCCAGGACCTCAACGCCATGCAGCTCGCTATCATCGACCTGCTGACGGCGAAAGATCGCGCCACGGTGCTCTTTCTCGGCGACGAGCAGCAAGCCATCTTCTCCTTTATGGGGGCGAAGGTGGAGCGACTCAACGAGATCAAGTTGCGCTGCAAAGGCCACATCCACCATCTGCGTCAGAACCATCGTGCGCCCAGCTATTTGCTCGGCGTCCTCAACCTCTACGCAGAGGCACAGTTGGGCATCGACCCCGAGCTCCTGCCTTTGGCTGGCAACGACGAGCAAGCGCAGCCTGGCGACCTCCAAATCATCTATGGCGCCACGATGGAGGACGAGATACGGCTGATCTGTGAGAAGGTGCGGGAGCTCCAGGCACAGGGGACGACCGCCGTTGTCGTCAGTTCCAATGCCGATGCCAACCGTGTCTCGCAGTCGCTCACCGACCAAGGCCTCACCCACTTCAAGGTGTCGGGGCGCGACCTCTTCGACACACCCGACGTGCGCCTGCTCTTTGCCCACCTATCCGTACTCTCCAACGAGCACAACTTCATCCCCTGGGCGCGTATCCTGCACGGTGTCGGCGTTTTCGACACCCACTCCCTTGCGCGGCGTTTCTCTCGAAAACTTCTCCAGCTTGCCCTTACGCCCGACGACCTCCTGCGCTACGACGGAACCACCACCTACCTCCAGGAGTTTCTCAAGGCATACGATGGAGGCGAAATCGTGGTTTTCGACACCGAGACCACGGGCACGGACGTCTATCATGACGATATCATAGAGGTCTCTGCCATGCGGGTCTGCCAGGGCAGGGTAGTGGGCGAGCCACTCGACCTCTATATTGAGACCGACCGCCCCATCCCGACCCTGCTCGGCGAGAAAGAAAACCCGATGTACGCGCTCTATCATCAGAAGATGGCGGCTGGCGAACTGCTCCAGGCGGAAGAGGCGTTGGCACGGTTTCTGGCTTTTGTCGGCGACCGTCCTGTGGTGGGACACAACGTGCGTTTCGACTATCAGATCCTCAGGTACAACCTCCTGCGCCACGGCGGCCTAAGGCTTCCCATTCCGATGGGCCGTGTCTTCGACACGTTGAAGCTGATGCGCCTGCTCGACAGAAATCTTCGGTCCTACAAGCTCGAATCGCTCATCGACCAACTGGGTCTGCAGGGGGCCAACACCCATCAGGCCATCGACGATGTGGGGGCCACCGTGAGCCTCGTCAACTACTGTGCGGCGAGTGGGCGGAGCAGGGTCAAGGCCCAAACCGACTTCCTGGCCCATCAGCGCGTGCGCCCCTTTGCCAGCAAACTCCGCGCCTACTATGGCGACTTGTATTTGGATGCCATGGCACGATGCTATGATCTGGAGGCCGACGCCGATCAGCCGGCCCTCGTGAAGGAACTGCGGCGAGCTTATGCCTATTTTGTCGAGGAGCACAAGGTGGACGAGATACCTCAACTGGACGATATCTGTCGCTACATTATGATGGACCTGCTGCCCCGTCAGGAAGTGGTCAATAGTCTCGACGCTCAGCTCCAACGCTATATCGTCGATCTCAGCACGCTGAAGGAAAGTGATTTCTGCAATAGCCGGAGCATCCGCGAGCGGATTTATGTGACGACTGTCCACAAGGCCAAGGGACTGGAGTACGACAACGTCATCATCTTCGATGCCGTCGATGGGCGTTATCCCAATGCCTACAACCGCGACAAGAAGCAGGATATGGAGGATGCCCGCAAGTTTTATGTAGCCCTTTCGCGGGCCCGCCGTCGGCTCTTCGTGGCCTACAGCATGAACACGACCGACCGCCACGGCGTCGTCCATCCGCGCCAGCTCACGCCCTTCATGGACGAGATCATGGCCTACTTCGGGTAGGCTGCCATTCTTTGCCCTCTCTTTGACCCAGTGGCTTTCAGCGATAGTGTCGGTTGCTGAAGGCCGCTGCCTACTCGGCTTCTTCTCGATGGGAATTCTGCTTTCAAAACGTGTTATGTCTATTTTTTTTTGTACTTTTGCACCCGCAATCGGTTCGCTGAAAGACGCGATTAAAATGGGAAAGCGGTGAGAATCCGCTACTGTCCCGCAGCTGTATGTTGCAAGACGAGGAGGCCAAAGCCACTGGTCGTCCCGCTCCGCCCCTCTTGTGGAGGAGCTATCGAGGACGATGGGGAAGGCGTTTGGCCATTATAGGCAACGAGTCAGAAGACCTGCCATTGCGCTTGCGCCTGCCGCCTTCGAGGAAAGGTCGATGCAGGAAGATATATTTCTGATTGGCTCTATCATGAAAGAAATCGTGGAGCCAGTCTTTAGACAGAGTAATAGGAAGTGAGTTTGTACAAGAAAAGGATGTTTTCTTGGCTGCTTGGCCTGCTCGTCCCCGTTGCCGCGATGGCCCGTGCCGTCGTGGGCGATAGTGTCCATACCCTGCAGGATGTGGATGTGGTCGGTGTGCGAATAGCCCAACGCATGGTGATAGGCGGCCAGCGGCTGGATGGCGAGGCCCTGAGGCGGCTCGATGGCGGTTCGGTGGCTGATGCGCTGCGCTATTTTGCGGGCGTCCAGCTCAAGGACTATGGCGGCGTGGGAGGCATCAAGACCATCAATATCCGATCCATGGGGTCGCAGCATGTCGGCATCTACTATGACGGCGTGGAACTGGGCAACGCCCAGAACGGACAGATAGACCTTGGCCAGTTGAGCCTTGACAACATCCAGGAGATAGCTGTCTATAATGGTCAGCGCAGCACGCTTCTCCAGCCGGCTTCCGACTTCGCCCATGGGGGCAACGTCTATATCCGCACGCGTCAGCCCCACTTCTCTCCTGGCCGGCCGACCCATCTCAAGGCGAAGGTGCAGGCGGGCGCTTCGGGCCTGCTGAGTCTCTCGACGCTATGGGAGCAGCGGCTTTCCGACCGTCTCAGCGTCTCTTTGTCCGCAGGATGGCTGTCTGCCAGCGGCAAGTACCGCTTCCGCTATCGCCGGCTGACTCCTGACGGGAGTGTGGCCTATGACACGACGGCCACACGGCAGAATGGCGATGTGCGCGCGGAGCGAGTAGAACTGACCCTCCACGGGTTGCTCCGCCAAGGCTTTTGGACCACGAAGGCCTACTGCTACGACTCAGGACGCGGCATCCCTGGGGCGATCGTGAACAATGTGTGGCGGCGTGGCGAGCGACAGTACGACACCAACGTCTTCCTCCAGCACCGACTGCAGAAAGACTTTGGCGACCGCTTCTCCACTCAGGTGCTGGCCAAGTATGCCTATTACCGCACACATTATCTCGACCGCGACACCACCCACTTGCCCGTGGACAACCGCTATTGGCAGCAGGAGTTCTATCTCTCCACGAGCAATAGCTATCAGCTCTTGCCCGCCTGGGGAGTCAGTATGAGCTATGACCTGCGCTGGAATAAGCTCAATGCTGATACCTACCGCTTTGCCTTCCCCACGCGGCTGACCCATAGTGCTGCCGTGGCTACGGCCTTGGACCTCGGACCGCTACGCTTACAGGGGAGTCTGGCGGCTATGTTCGTCTCCGACCGTGTGCGTCGTGGCACGTCGGCCCACCTCCACGAGTTCATGCCCGCCTTCTTTCTCAACTATTACCCCTTCGCCTCCCGTGCCTTCTCGGTCCACGCCTTTGCGAAGCGGAGTTTTCGTATGCCCACCTTCAACGATCTCTACTATGCGGAGATGGGCAATGCGCGCCTCCGTCCCGAAAGCACCAACCAGTATGATGTCGGCATCAATTTGGAAGACACCCCAGACGGCAGAGGATGGCTGCGTGCCTACGGCTTGCGGATGGACGCCTATTATAATACGGTGGCCGACAAGATCATAGCCTATCCGAAGGGGCAGCAGTTTCGCTGGACGATGCTCAACCTCGGGCGGGTCCACATCTGGGGAGCCGACGTGCTTCTTTCGACCACCTTGCAGCTTGCGCCCGCTTGGTCGGCGACCCTCCGTGCGCAGTACACTTGGCAACAGGCGCGCGACGTGACCTCTCCCTCCAGGACCTATTATCGCCATCAGATAGCCTACGTCCCGTGCCATAGCGGATCGTTCGTGGCCTCCGTGCAGCATGGAGGGTGGGGGATGGACTACAGTTTCATCTATGCTGGCAAGCGCTGGAACGCGCAGGAGAACACGCCTCGCAACGAGATGCAACCTTGGTACACCCACGACGTGGCCCTGCGCTACGCCTTCAGTCTCTTGGGAAGATATGCCTGTCGCGTCAGTCTGGAGGTCAACAACCTGCTCAACCAGCAGTATGAAGTGATACAAAACTATCCCATGCCTGGCACCAACGTGCGCCTGGGCTGGGAGATGACATGGTAATGGATATATGAGAAGGAATTTATCATTTTGGATTATTGTCCTCGCCATCCTTGTGGGGCTCGCCGCATGCCGCAACGACGACGTGGTGCTCTATCCCGACGAAACGCCCACCCCCGACGGCTACACCAATACTTCGTCCTATCGTGGACTGTATGTGCTCTGCGAGGGAAACATGGGGTCCAACAAGGCCACACTCGACTACCTCGATATGACGACGGGCCGCTACTCGCGCAATATCTATCCTTCACGCAATCCGGGCAAGGTGATGGAACTGGGCGATGTGGGCAACGACATCAAGGTCTATGGATCACGCCTTTGGATGGTCATCAACCAGAGCAACCGCGTGGAGGTGGCCTCGGCTGCCTCGGCGGTGAGCCTCGGTAGTGTCGATATTCCCAACGCGCGTTTTCTCGCCTTTGATGGGAAATACGCCTATGTCTCCTCCTATGTAGGACCTGTGAACGGGCCAAGCGTGCTGGGAGAGGTCTATCGTGTTGATACCCTGACGCTTCGTGTCGATGCACGTTGTACGGTGGGCTTCCAGCCCGAAGAGATGGCGATCGTGGATGGACGCCTCTATGTGGCCAACAGTGGAGGCTATAGTGCGATGCAGGGAGGCGGCTACGACCGGCGGGTGAGTGTCGTCGATCTGCAGACTTTCTCTGTGGAGCGTACCATCGACGTTGCACCCAACCTCTTCCGTCTTCGACGCGATCGCTACGGCAGCCTCTGGGTGGCCTCGCGTGGCGATTATGACGCCATACCAGCTCGCATCTATGAGTTGTATGGTGGCAGCGTGGCCGACTCCTTGGATGTGCCAGCCACCGACATGGCCTTCCGTGGCGACTCCTTGCTCTTCCTCCATGCTGGCGGCTGTGGCCTCTACGACCTGCGCCACCGTCGCCTCGTGAGCCAGCAGATACTCCGCCTGCCAGCCAGTCAGCGGATAGAGACTCCCTATGGATTGCTCGTCGACGATAGCGATGGCCGCATCTATGTGATGGATGCCACCAACTATGTCTCCTCGGGCAAACTCTTCTGCTTCGATGCTCAGGGCAACTGGCTTTGGACACGTCTCACAGGCGACATACCCGCCCATGCCTGCTTGGTCCAGACGGGCCCCGTGGCGACAGAAGACAACCCATCGGAGGGCGATCGGTCGCCTTACATCCTGGCTGTTGACGAGTATGTTCCCGCTCCTGGGCAGTTTGTCAACATCTTGCCCAAGGCCGAAGCAGGAGATGATGCTGCCTCCATCCGTGACAAATGTACTGCCGCCTTGCGTGGCGGACTCAACGGACTGGTGACCCTGGGTGGGTACGGCGGCTACATCACCTTCCATTTCGACCATCCCGTGCGCAATGTCCACGGCCAGTACGACCTGCTTATTCGTGGCAACTATGTGGCGGGTGCGTCCGAGCCTGGGATCGTCATGGTTTCGCAGGATCTCAATGGCAATGGACTGCCCGACGACCCGTGGTACGAACTCAGTGGGAGCGCCGACACAGATAGCGTCGGCAAGGTGGTCTATGGCTATGAGATCACCTACCATCCCGCACCGATGAGCAACATCCCGTGGACGGACAACCAGGGGAAGCGAGGCGTCGTGGTGCGCAACAAGTATCATACGCAGGAGTATTATCCTCTCTGGATTCGCACGCCACTGACGTTTCGCGGAACGCTCTTGCCTCCCAACGCCCACAACCGGGGCAAGGACGGGGCGCAAAACTGGCTGCTGGAGAGTTTCAGATACGGCTATGTGGACAATAGTGCGGACGACGCAGGCTGCTCCTTCGACCTCGATTGGGCGGTAGATGATCAGCGTAGGCCCGTCCGTCTTGACCATATCGACTTTGTGAGGGTATATTCCGCTGAAAACCAGCAATGTGGGTGGCTTGGTGAGACTTCCACGGAGATACGGGGCGCCAAGGATCTGCACCCGTAGCAACACAGACTATTATTTATCAAAAACAAAAATAAAAAGTATGGAAAAACAAATTTACGCCTTGCTGCTTTTGGCGGCATCATGTCCTTTCGCACCAGCTATGGCGCAGCAGAACGCTCGTTTCCACGCGGCCGACGACGCGGTGGCAACATTCGAGTCTATCGACCTTGGCTCGGAAGGCTACGCCAATGGATCTGATGGCAAGGGAGCTTTCACGGACGGCAATTACATTTTTGGCAATACCTATACTGCCGAGTATGGATCGTGGACGGGTTTTGCCATCTCCAATAAGAAGGAGACCGATTTCGTCGATTACATGACGAGCCAGTACAATAGTAGCGTAGGTCATGGTGTGGACAACTCCTCGCAGTATGCTGTCTATTATTACAGTAGTTTTGGTCGCGCCTCCGTCACTGATGGCGAGGCTGTCAAGGAGAAGAACGGCAACGCCTTCGACGCGCTGGGCTTCTATGTTGCCAACTCGGCTTGGAACGTGACGGCCTATACCGTCGGCGACGGTATGACGGACGGAGCCTTCACGAAGGGCGACTGGTGTAAGCTGACGGTCTATGGCGTGAAGGGTAACGAGGTGACGGGCCACGTCGATTTCTATCTTGCCGATTATCGCTCGGACAACGAGGCCGACCATTACTACGTCAAGGACTGGACGTGGGTGAACCTCTCAACGCTTGGCACGGTCGATCAACTCAACTTCGAGGTGACGGCTTCGCGCAGCAATGAGTGGGGAACGACGACGCCGACCTACTTCTGCATGGACAATTTCAACGACGCCAAAGCTGCCGCAGCAGGAGTGGAGGATGTGAGACGGCCTATGGAGGCTCATGAGGTGGCTCGCTATCTGCTCAACGGAGCGCGTATCAGCACACCGCAGCCAGGCATCAATATCGTCCGTATGAGCGACGGTACTACGCGCAAGGAACTGGTGAAATAAGGTCCCTTGCGTATTACGCACAAGGCTGGTTTCCAGATCCTCGTCGGATGGAGACCAGCCTTGTGCCTATTGGTTGTTTTCTGAGGAATTCTCGAAGAACAATCCTCCTTACGCCTTCCTCACTTCCTCTACGGTAAGTTGGGTGATTGTACTACGGCTGGTGGAGCATCTCCACGTTGACCGTGATGCTATTCTGGTTGTTTTCTCCCCATTGGTAGGTCACACCGCCACCGATGCGGTCCATGGCGCGATTGTAGGCAGTGGCGGGCAGGTAGCCAAACGGGCGGTAGCCATAGCCCCTCCATCCGAAGCCGCCCCAGTAGGGGTAGCCGAAGGCGGTGTTGCCATAGCCGCGATAGGGCAGTATGTGGTTGTTGTTGATGGCTTTCTGCACATAGGCGTAGGCGCTCCAATGCTCGTTCCATCGATAGCCGAAGACGGCGTTGATTCCTCCCGTGGTATAGTTGGTTCCGCCATAGGTGCAGTTGTTGATATAGCCGCCTATGGCCAGGGTCGCCTTCTTGGAAAGGTTGGTGACATACATGAGCGTCACGTCTTGTGAGAATCCCGCCCCATTGCCGCCAAGGCCCTTGCCGAAGTTGGCAAACACCGAAGCACCGATATTGACGTTCAGTCCCTTGTGGAGCCGCCATGCGCCATATCCGCCACCGTAGCCGTAAAACCACGGATCATAGAGATATGGGTCATAATAGTCGGCAGGACTCTGCACCTGACCATTCTCGTCGATAAGGGGCAGCGTGTAGTCGATCTGCGCCTGCTCCTCGCGTTCTTCCGCCAGCAGGCGGGCGTAGGCCTTCTCCTCCTCCGAGGGCTCACGCGTCCCTTGGAGCCGTGGTGATTCGATGGGCCGCACGCGACGCTCCAAGGCCGTGGAGTCGGTCTCAGTCTGCGCCCAGCCCCCGACAGGCAGGCCGAGGAGGAGGGAATAGAGGATTATCGCATTTTGAATCTTCATACCTTCTGAGTTTCTTATGATGCAAATTTAGGTGTTTATGACTGAACGGCCAAGGAATTTAAGCAACTTTATCATTTTTTGCAAGCCACATTTCAACCGCTTTTGCTATCTTTGCACCCACGTCGCCCCATCTCTTCCCAGGAAGTCATGAAATAGTGTCGATAGTCTTTGGATCAAGTCATGGAGTCGATGTGCTTCCCGTGAGGAAAACTATGGGAGATGGGCTACCTAATAATGAATTAGAACTATGAATTTTTTACAACGCATATTCGGGTCGGCAGAGGAAAGTCCCGAAGAGAAGAAGAAGGAGACCGAGGCGCGCCAGTTTGACGCCTTGAAGTATGACGGTATAGCTGCCCTGAAGATAGGACAGGTTGACTACGCCGTCACCTGCTTTTCCCACGCCCTGCAGCTGCGGGACGACCTGGAGATCCACGACCATCTCTCCGTGGCTTACATTCATCAGAATCAGATGGCGAACGCTGTCAACGAACTGCGCCTGCTGGCTGACGCCCAGCCCGACAACCAGGCTGTCTGGGTGCGGATGGCGCGTGTCTGCTATATGATGGAGGACTACGACCAGATGGCGGAGGCTTGTGAGCGTGCTGAAGCGGTTGGGGCAGGGAGTGCCGAGGTGAGCTATCTCTATGCTGAGGCCCGCCAGGGACAGGGCGACAAAGAGGCTGCTGTGGCGCTCTTGGGCGAGGCCATTGCGCGAGACGAGCACCACGGAGCCGCCTACTTGCTCCGTGGCCAGATCCTCATGGAGATGGACCGTCTTGAGGAGGCAGAGACCAACGCCGACTACCTGCTTGAACACGCCGATCTCGAGGAGGATATCGTACTACTCAAGGCTCGCATAGCCCATCGGGGTGGCGACCAGCAGAAGGCCGTCGAGTGGTATGGTCGCGTCATCGACACCAACCCTTTCTGTCTGGCTGCTTTCCGTGAGCGTGCGGAAGTCTATCGCGAGATGGGCGAGACGCAGCTCTCCGAGGCCGATGCTGCCACTGCTGCCGAACTGGAGCCGAAGGAGATGGCCGACATTAGCGACGGACAGTCGGCGGAAGGTATCGAGCAGAAGACCAAGGAGGCCTACAAGAATACGTTGAACCCCTTTGGCCTCTAAGTCCAAGATGACGTTGTCGCTATTGCCCTTGCAGCTTCCACAGAGTGCGTTGCGCCCCCATCTGGTTATAGCAGGCCCTTGTGCCGCCGAGACGGAGGAACAAGTGATGGACGTGGCCCGAGCTTTGGCCGCCGACGGTTGCCGGATTTTTCGTGCTGGTGTGTGGAAACCGCGCACCAAGCCAGGCACCTTCGAGGGCAAGGGTACAATCGCGTTTCCCTGGCTGCAACGGGTAAAGGAGGAGACGGGAATGCTCCTCGCCACCGAGGTTGCCACCCCAGAACATGTGGAGCAATGTCTTCGTCACGGCATAGACCTGCTGTGGGTCGGTGCGCGTACCTCGGCCAATCCCTTTGCCATGCAGGCGTTGGCAGATGCCCTGCGTGGTACGGACATTCCCGTACTGGTGAAGAATCCAGTTAATCCCGACATCGAACTGTGGATGGGTGCGCTGGAGCGACTGGACCAGGCAGGTGTGCGCAGGCTGGGAGCCATCCACCGCGGCTTTTGCAGTTATGGGGAGAAACTCTACCGCAACACGCCGATGTGGCCCATTCCCATTGAACTGCGCCGTCGTTGTCCCTCTATGCCAATCCTCTGTGATCCCAGCCATATTGGTGGAAACCGCGCCCTCATAGCCCCGCTCTCGCAGCAGGCGATGGACTTGGGGTTCGACGGTTTGGTCGTAGAGTGTCATTGTCATCCCGATGAGGCTTGGAGCGACGCGCGTCAGCAGATCACGCCCGATAGCCTACATCAGGTTCTTGCCTCCCTCGTTGTCCGCAATCCCAAGGGACAGGAGGGCGACCAGCTTCAGCACCTTCGGGGCGATATCGACGAGATAGACCGCCAGCTCGTGGACCTTCTTGGTCAGCGGATGAGTGTCTGCCGAGAGATGGGACGATATAAGAAGGAACGTGGAATCACCGTTCTCCAGGCCGACCGCTACAAGAGCCTGCTGCGGGAACGCATGGAGGAGGCCAAACGCTGCGGACTGAGTCCTGATGCGGTGGCCCGTTTTTTTGAGTTGATCCATGAGGAGAGTATTCGTCAGCAACTGGCAATCGTCAATGGCGATCCTTTGGCGTAGCTTGCTCCTGCTCTTCCTGGCGGTTCTGCCCGTCCAGGCCTTGGCGCAAGGGGCACGGCTGACGGTGGTGGAACTCAATGTGGAGAATCTCTTCGACACCCACCACGACTCCCTGAAGCGTGATGAGGACTTCCTGCCCGAGGGGAGGTATCGCTGGACGCCCTCTCGCTACTGGCGGAAGCTCAACCGCCTCGGGCAGACGATCATCGCTTGTGGAACCGACACGACCCGTTGGGAACTTCCCGACCTCGTAGCCCTTTGCGAGGTGGAAAACGATACGGTGCTTCACGACCTCACGCGTAGGTCGCTACTGCGCCGTGCGGGTTATGAGTATGTGATGACCGATTCGCCCGATGAGCGTGGTATTGATGTGGCCTTGCTCTATTCTCCCTTCTCCTTTCGCTTGCTCTATTCTGATACCCTGCGTGTGGCTCCGGCTCGGGAGCGTTTTCGTCCCACCCGCGACGTGCTCCACGCCTGTGGTCAACTGGCTACGGGCGACACCCTCCATGTCTTTGTGGTCCATGCACCGAGTCGTCGGGGAGGTGAGCGGGCCTCGCGCCCTTACCGTATGGCCGTGGCTCACCGCATCTCCGAGACTATCGATACCTTGTCGGCGGCCCATCCTGCGGCGAGGATCCTCGTCTTGGGTGACTTCAACGACTACAATGACGCGCCCGCCTTGCGCTTTCTGGCTTCGAAAGGGCTGACGGACGTGAGCGCGGAGGCGAGGGGAACGCATGGTGCTCGCGCCACCTATCGCTACCAGGGACTTTGGTCCAGTCTAGACCATATCCTGGTCTGCAGCCGTCTGCTGCCCGCTGTCCGCCAATGTGTTATCATCGATGAACCGTTTCTCATCGAGCCCGACGAACAATACGGAGGCGTGAAACCACGACGCGGCTATTATGGCCCGCGCTACAATAATGGCTATAGCGACCACCTGCCCCTGGTTCTGCGACTGGAGTTTTAGTTTTTGAGGCTCGTCGTTTCATAGTAAATGGTGTTCCGTACCATAAAATCATTATTATTGTGTATTGTGTGAGCACAGGAAATGCACTAATTTTGCACGTCGAAACAATACGATATTCTCACAAGTGATTAGCAAAAAGACATATCGGCGTTGGCACAAATGGCTGGGGGTGGGCTTTGGCTTCTTCCTCCTGCTCTTTGCCCTCTCGGGCCTCGTGCTCAACCATAGGCATAGTTTTGGCAATATGGACCTCTCGCGCCAGTGGCTGCCTGCGGGTTATCAGTTTAGCAACTGGAACAATGGGCTGTTGCGCGGCACGCTGAGGCTCAGTGCCGATAGCATCTTGGTCTATGGGGCTGGAGGTGTATGGCTCACGGACGCCCATGGCCAGCATTTTGCAGATTATACTGCAGGAATGGGGTCAGGTGCCGACGCGCGTACGATTCGCAATGTGGTGCGGACGAAGCGAGGTGAACTGTTTGCCTGCGCGCCCTTCGAGGCATACCAATGGCGCGAAGGATCGTGGCGACGGTTGGCTGTGGGCCATGCTTCTACACTCCATCCCACGCGCTTCAGCGACGTTACCACACGAGGTGACAGTGTCGTCTTTGTGGGAAGAGATTCGCTCTATGTCGCCACGCCGCCCTATAGCCATTTCCAAGGTGTTGAACTCCACGCCCCCGCAGGTTATACGAATAAGGTGAGCCTCTTCCGTACGCTATGGCTCGTTCATAGTGGTGAGATAGGAGGCCTGATGGGCAAATTGATCGTGGATCTTGTTGCCCTGTTGCTGGCTTTCCTTTGTCTGTCGGGATTCGTCATCTGGCTATTGCCCAAATGGATTAGGCGTCGTCACAACAAAGGGTTGTGGCAGAAGGGGTTGCGCTGGCACTTCCGTTGGCACGACCGTTGGGGACGCTATGCGCTGCCGCTCCTTGTGTTCATCACGCTGACGGGTTTTGCACTGCGTCCGCCTTTGCTTCTCGCCGTGGTTCGGATTGCTACACCACCCATTCCAGGTTCGCTGCTAGACAGCCCCAACCCCTGGCAGGATAAGTTGCGTGCACTGCGGTGGGATGCCAATCGGTCCGACTGGTTGTTGTCCACCTCTGATGGTTTCTACTCGCTGACCGATTTCCGTCACCAGCCCGTCCGCGAGGCGCAGGCACCTGCCGTGAGCGTGATGGGCATCAACGTCCTCACCCTTTCAGCTGATCAGCAGTCGTGGATTGTCGGTTCTTTTGCAGGTCTCTACTGTTGGCATCGTAGTTCGGGCAAGGCCTACGACTATTTCACCCATGCGCCAGCTGCCATGCGTCCAGCCTCGCCCTTTGGCCAAACGGCCGTGTCGGGATTCTCTTCCGACTTCGGCGACGATATCGTCTGCACCTACGATTACGGGACGAATGCGCTGCGCCAGCCCTGCTGGATGGCCCGACTTCCTATCTCGCTTTGGCAACTTGCCCTTGAAGTGCACACGGGGCGCATTTACACTTTCCTCGGCCCCGTCCGTCTCATCTATATTTTCTTTGCCTCGCTGCTGACCCTCGTCATCCTTTGGAGCGGATGGACTATTAGAAAGCGCAAGCAAGGAACAAAGGATATGATTGGATGATGCGGAGAAGGTTGCTGAAGGGAAAAGCTGTTTAGGAGCACAAAAGTAGAGGCAAACAACAAGCGCCGATGGCAAATACCCTGTGAGCATGAATATCCTCCGTAGGGTCCTTGTCTAGGGAGGCAAACCGGCTTAGTCTTTCATCTGTACTTCGCGCCAAATGCCATCTGTGATGGAATCGGCGAGCGAGATATTGGGCACGATGATGCTTTCGTTGCCCAGCGCTTCGGCTACAGTGAGGAATATCTCCGCAGCAGGGACAATCACGTCTGTACGGTCCTCCTTGAGTTTGAACTGCTCCATCCGCTGAACGACGGTGAGCGCTTGGAGGGTGTCATAGAGCTCTTGCAGTCGCTCCACGGGCAACTCTCGCTGCGGTCCTTTGAGGCGTGCTAGGCGAAAGAGGCGGTTGATATTGCCGCCAGACCCTATAATCTTTGTGGCGGGAAACTCCCGAGCATACTCCTCCAGCATCTATCCGATGAATGCCCCTTTGGTTTCCTTTTTACTCCTCCGATTCCACCACTTCCACACTCATGCTGATGTCTTGGTGTGGACGGTCATTGCGGGTTGTGTCGCAGTTCTGTATGCGCTCCACCACCTCGAGGCCTTCCTCCACCTCGCCAAATACCGTATATTGACCATCGAGGAACGGTGTACCGCCAAGGGTGGTATAGGTCTCCATCTGCTCGTCGGTGAATGATGGTTTACCCATCTCCTTGCATTTTTCCTTGGTCAGCTCCACCAGTTTATCTTGCAGGGCTTGCAGTCCCGCACGGTCACGGCTGCGGCGGAGCGTCATGATCTCGTCGTGGTGCTCGCGGGCGAGGGTATTGAATACTTCTTGTTCCTGCTGCATGGCCATTTGGCGTTCCATCTGCTTCAGTTCGGCGCTTTTGAAGGTCTTGCCCCAGACGATGTAAAACTGGCTGCCAGAACTCTCGCGCTCAGGATTGACCTCGTCGCCAAGTCGTGCCGCACTAAGGGCTCCGCGTTTGTGGTAGCGCTGTGGATAGGCTATCTCTGCTGGGAGCGTATAGTCGGGTCCGCCCGTTCCGAGCATCTTCCCTGCTGGGGCGTTACGGCTGTCTGGGTCGCCGCCCTGTATCATGAAGTCCTTGATGACACGGTGGAAGAGCGTGCCGTCGTAGTAGCCCTCACGGGCCAGTTTGAGGAAGTTGTCGCGGTGGCGCGGCGTGTCGTCATAGAGGCGTACAAGGATGTCGCCCTCGGGAGTCTTGATTCTTACTTTTGCCATGGTGGTAGTCTGTTTGATATGAATACGTCGGCAAAGATACGGTTTTTTCCTTAGAAAAACAAAGGGATGGCCCGTGAAAGCCATCCCTTCGTATAAGTGGGTTGTACAGGAGAGGTTATTCCTGGATGTTGGGCAACTCAAGGCCGAGGTTCTTCTTCTTGTCCACAATCTTCAGGACGAAGCCGATGAAGAGTGCGGCCACACCGAGGCATGCCAGCATGACGAGCGGGGCAGTGTAGTTGAGCTGCGTGGCGTCGGTCACACCCTCGTTGGTGGCGTTGAGCACCTTACCGATGAGGAGCGGGAAGAGCCACAGGCCAATGTTCTGAATCCAGAAGATCAGCGCGTAGGCAGAACCAATCACCTTGGCATCGACGAGCTTCGGCACGCTGGGCCACAGAGAGGCCGGTACGAGCGAGAAGGAAGCACCGAGGACGAGGATGGTGAGGTAAGCTACGATGACACCGCCCACCTGGTTGCCCTTGAACTCAGGAAGTACGAAGGCGAAGGTGAGGTGGCAGGCGATGAGCAGGATAGAGCCCAGCACGAGCATGGAAGCTGCTTTACCCTTGTGGTCGACATAGTTGCCGAGCACCGGCGTGATACCTACGGCGAGCAAAGGGAAGACGGCGAAGATAGACTCTGCCGACTGGCGCATGTAGCCCATGTAGCAATAGGTGACGAGACCAGCTATGGAGAGGGCCAGTACGAAGAACTTCACGGCCTTCTGCTTCATGAAGTTGAACAAGAAGGCGGTGGCGGCTACGAAGAGCATGATGACATACTGGATGTAGGTCACACTCTGAGAACCCCAGAACGAGTCGGCGGGCACCTCAGTGAAGGTGAGGTTGCACTGGAGCATGTTCACAGCATACTTCTGGAAGGGGAAGATGGCGGAGTAGTAGAGCACGCAGAGCAGTGATACGAGCCAGAAGCCACTGGAGGTGAGAATCTGGCCAAGGTCGCTGAGCTTGAACGGCTCGTCCTTCTCCTCGGCCTCGCCAGTCTGCTCGTCGAGCTTCTTGTCCATAAAGAAATAGACGACCAGCATGATCATGGCGATGCAGAGCAGCACCACACCGAAGGCTACAGAGCGCGACACGCTTACGACACCGCCAAACTTGGCTACGAACGGCGAGAAGATCATACAGGTGGCCACACCGAGACGGGCCAATGCCATCTCTGATCCCATGGCCAGTGCCATCTCGCGGCCCTTGAACCATTTCACGATACCGCGCGAGACCGTGATACCAGCCATCTCCGTACCGCAACCGAAAAGCATGAAACCGATGGCGGCCAACTTGGCAGAGGCGGGCATTCCCTCATAGAAGGGTGAGACGCCGAGCTGTTCGAAGACGGGAATATGGTTGAGGTTGTTGGTGAACCAAGTCTCCAGGCCGCTGCCGATGAAGCCGTCGCTGACAGCGTACCACTTGATGCAGGCGCCCACCAGCATCACGCCACCAGAGAGAAGGGCCGTGAAGCGGACACCCATCTTGTCGAGGATAATACCGGCAAAGATGAGGAAGAAGATGAACACGTTGAGGAACGTCTCGGAACCCTGAATGGTGCCGAAGGCGTCAGAATCCCAGCCGCGCTGCGACTGCATGAGGTCTTTGATCGGAGACAAGATGTCTACGAAGATGTAGGCACAGAACATGGCCAGTGCCAGGAGCAACAAGGCGGTCCAACGGATGGCTGCCGAGTCGCGCAAAGTTTTATTTTCCATTTTTTGTTATTTTGTTGATTGACTTTCCTGTGATTACTTCTTCAGCCAGCGGTCGAGCCACTCGAAGAAAGTGCGCTGCCAGAGAATGCCGTTCTGCGGCTGCAATACCCAGTGGTTCTCATCGGGGAAGATGAGCAGTTCTGCGGGAATGCCGCGAAGGCGGGCTGCATTGAAAGCACCCATGCCCTGGTTGGCATTGATGCGATAGTCCATCTCGCCGTGGATGCAGAGAATCGGCGTGTCCCACTTGTCAACGGTGAGGTGGGGGCTGTTCTCATAGGTGCGGCGGGCGTTGTCCGTGCGGTCCTGGTTCCAGTAGGCGTCGTCATACTCCCAATTGCTAAACCAGGCCTCCTCGGTATCGGTATACATCGACTCCAGATTGAAGGCACCGTCGTGGGAGATAAAGCACTTGAATCGTTTGTCGTGGTGGCCGGCAAGGTAATAGACGGAGAAACCGCCGAAAGAGGCGCCGACAGCACCGAGACGGTCTTTGTCAACAAACGGGAGGTTGTTGGCAGCATCGTCGATGGCAGCCAGATAGTCTCTCATGCACTGGCCCGTCCAGTCGCCAGAGATCTCCTCGTTCCACTTGCTGCCATAGCCAGGCAGTCCGCGACGGTTCGGGGCGACGACCACATAGCCGTTGGCAGCCATGATCTGGAAGTTCCAGCGGTAGCTCCAAAACTGTGAGACGGGGCTCTGCGGGCCACCCTCACAGAAGAGCAGCGTAGGATACTTCTTGTTGGGGTCGAAGTGGGGCGGGGTGATGATCCATACCTGCATCTCCTTGCCGTCAGAGGTCTTCACCCAGCGGTCTGTGACGTTGCCCACAGCCATCTGGTCGTAGATGTGCTTGTTCTCGAAGGTGATCTGCGTCTGCTCCGACTGTCCCTCCTTCTTGGCAGGCTTGATGACGTAGAGGTCACTGGGGACGGTGATGCTCTGGCGTGTGCCGAGGAGCTTGCCCGTGTTGCCCAGAAGCTGGAGAGCCACGTAGTTGTGGTCGCCCTCGGTCAGCTTCTTCACCTCACCCTTGAGGTTGGTCTGGTAGGCATTGACCGTGGCGTGCCAGCAGCCGATGAAGTAGAGGGTCTTGGAGTCGGTGTTCCAGCAGTAGTCGTCGACATTGGAGTCGAAGGCCTCTGCGACATACGACTTCTTGCCCGTGGCCAGCTCATAGACACACAGGCGGTTGCGGTCGCTCTCGTAGCCATCGTGCTCCATACTGAGCCAAGCCACATACTTGCCGTCCGGCGAGAAGCGCGGATTGACGTCGTAGCCGACGTTCATGTCGCCCTCCTGATGGTTGACCTTCTGGTTGCGGAGCGACTTGGTATAGTTGATCTTTGGAGCCACATAGCCCTCGGGCTTGCAGAGGTTGCGGTCGGCCTTGGTCTCGATGTTGAAGAGGAAGATGTCGGCGTCGGTGGAGACGGCGTAGTCCACGCCCACCTTCTTGCGGCAGGTGTAGGCGATGTGCTTGGAGTCGGGGCTCCAGTCAAATTGCTCGATACCACCAAAGGGTGCCAGCGGGCTCTCGTAGGGCTGTCCCTCGAGGATATCCCATCCTGCGTCGATGCCCTGGGCGGATACCTGTGCGACGAAGGGGTGAGCAATGCTCTCCACATAGTGGTCCCAGTGGCGGTAGTTCATGTCCGTGACGAGACGGCCTGATGCCATAGGAAGGTCGTCGGGGTTCTTCTTGATCGTGCCGTGATAGGGCAGCGACTTGATGAGCAGTACGCGGCTGCCGTCGGGTGAGAACTTGAATCCTTCGATGGCCGTGGCGTCCTTCGTGAGCTGTGTGCGGCCCGAGCCGTCAGGGTTCATGGCCCATATCTGGCCTCCACGAAGGAAAGCGATGCGCTTGCCGCCTTCGATCCATACAGGGTCGCTCTCGCTCTTGGCGTCGGTGGTGAGCTTGGTCTGGCCCGTGCCGTCAGCGTTCATGATAAATAACACTTGGTGGCCGCGGTTCTCCTTCACGCTGTAGTAGCCCACCTGATAGACGACCTGCTTGCCGTCGGGTGAGGCTGCCGCAGAGCCCACACGTCCCATGGCCCAGAGAGTCTCGGGAGTCATGATGTCGCCTTTCAGCATCACCTGCTTGCTCTTGCCAATGTTCACGTCTTGTGCTTGCGTTTGTGCCACGCCGCCGCTCAGTAGCATTGCAGTCGTCATGGCGATTGTAAGGTTTTTGTTCATCGTTATAAATCTAAAGTACTCACGGACATTTTTTGCCCGTGAGTAACCGTTGTTATTTCTGAAAAAGTGATTTTTTCCATGGATAGTCCTTTTGGTGTCTTCCCAGGAAAGATCCTTCTGTCTGAAAAGAGAGGCCGGGTGCTGTAAGACACCCGGTTGGTGGGGGAAGAGCTATTGCTTCTTCCTCCTGTTTAGATCCTCCTTCTTTCTTCTCAGTTCCTCCTGCTGCTTCTGCTGCAGTTCCTGCATGGCCTGCATGCGGGCCATCAGGCCGTTCTGCTTCTTCGGGTGCTTCTGGTTCTCCGAACGGCGTGCCTCAAGGTAGTCCAGCAACTTCTTCTCGTTGGTAGTCTTGCGCAGCGTGAACATGATGGCTGCGGAGAAGAACAGGGAGATGAAGTAGTAGAAGTTGAGACCTGACGAGTAGTCGTTGAACATGAAGAAGAACATCAGTGGCATGAGATACATCATCCACTGCATCATCTTCATCTGCTCGGCTTGCTGACCGACCATCTGGTCCTTCTGCTGCTGCATGGTGAACCAGGTGTAGAGGATGTTGGCACCGCAGAAGAGGATACAGGTCAGGGACAGGTGGTCGCCGATGAGCCAGATATTCGTACCCCATTCGACGATGGGGTCGTAGGTGCTCAGATCCTGCATCCACAGGAAACTCTGTCCGCGCAACTGGATGGCATTTGGCACGAAGTTGAACATTGCAATCCAGATCGGCAACTGGATCAGCATCGGTAGACAGCCTGAGAGCGGGCTGACGCCATACTCCGAGTAGAGCTGCATCATAGCCTGCTGCTTCTTCATTTGATCCTCCGGCTTGTCATACTGCTTCGTGGCCTCGTCGAGTTTCGGTTTGAGCACGCGCATCTTGGCAGAACTCATGTAGCTCTTCTTCACCATCGGGAAGGTGATGACCTTGAGCAGGAGTGTGATGAGGATGAGCACGACACCCATCGGGAAGAAGGTGCTCAGCCAGTCGAAGACATAGATGGTGAACCAGCGGTTGATGATACGGAAGAGCGGCCAGCCCAAATAGACAAGCTGCTGCATCTCCAGATCCTTGCCGAAGGCGCTCTCTTTCTCCACCTTCTGCAGGAGGCGGAAGTCGTTGGGGCCATAGTAGAACTCCAGTTCCGTGGCCTTCTTGCCCGTGGGGTCGAAGGCCGTCTTCAGGCGTGCCTGGTAGTTCTTCAGATAGTGCGACTCCTTCTTCAGCGGGGTGCTCTTCAGTCGTGCGCCCGTCTGGAAGTTGTCCTTCGAAATCATCACTGCCGAGAAGAATTGGTTCTTGAAGGCCACCCAGTCGAGGGCGTCCTCCGTGGTCTCCTCTTTCTCCGAAGCCTTGCTCAGATGGTCTGTGCCACCGTCGGTCTTCTTGTAGGTCAGTGTGGCGTAGCGATTCTCAAAGGTGAAGCCGCGCTCCTGCTGGCGTGCGTTCTCCTCCCAGGAGATGCCCACCTCGTTGTAGTCAGGGGCGAAGAGGCCACCCATGCCGTTGGCGCGCAGGCTCACGCGGAGGATATAGTCCTTGCCCAGGACGTAGTCCAGCGTCAGCGTCTTGCCCGGTGCAGCCTCCGCCGTCATCGTCACCGTGGAGTCGGTGACGTTGCTGGGCGTGAAGTAAAGGTCCTCAGTCTCGATATTGAGTTCTTTGCCCGATAGCAAGTAGTTGAGCCGCTGGTCGTTGCCCTCGAAGAGGGTGACGTCCTTGGTATCTTTCGAACCGTCCTGCACCTTCAGGTTGTGACCCACATAGTCCTTGATGACGGCCTTGGCCACCGTGCCACCCTTCGTGGAGAGCGTGAGGGCGAGCTTTCCGTTCTGGAGCACCACGTCCTGTGCCGTGCCCGAGAGCGACTTGTGGAAGAGGGCCGACGTATCGGCTTGGGCCTTCTCTTGCTGTTGCTGCTGCAGCGCCTCCTTTTTGGCCTGCTGCTGTTTGGCTTTGACCGCACGGAGAGAGTCTTCTACAAACTCCTTCCGCTGCTGCTCTAGCTGCTCCTCCGAGGGCTGTTGCCACCAAGCAAAGCCGAAGAGAATTAGCGCAATGAGCACAAAGCCGGTAATCGTATTTTTGTCCATTCGTTTATCTGATACTGTTTCTTTGTCTGATGAGAGGTGCTACTACGCCTTGTGGTTCTCGCCTGCCACGCGGACGAAGTCGAGGAAGAGGGGGTGTGGCTTCAGCACCGTACTCTGATACTCGGGGTGGAACTGCGTGCCGATGTACCATTTCAGCCCCGGTATCTCCACAATCTCGATAAGGTCGCTCTCGGGATTGCGTCCCACGCAGTTCATGCCGTTGCGCTCAAACTCCTTCTCGAAGTTGTTGTTGAACTCATAACGGTGGCGGTGGCGCTCCTGAATGTGCTCAGACTTATATATATTGAACACGCGCGAACCTTGTTTTAATACACACTCGTAGGCACCCAGACGCATCGTACCACCCATGTTGGTGATGTTCTTTTGCTCCTCCATGATGTCGATGACGTTGTGGGGTGTCTTCTTGTCCATCTCGCGGCTGTTGGCGTCGGCGTAGCCCAGCACGTTGCGTGCAAACTCCACCACCATCATCTGCATACCGAGGCAGATACCGAAGGTCGGGATGTCGTGGGTGCGGCTGTAGTGGGCGGCGATGACCTTGCCCTCGATGCCACGCTGGCCAAAGCCCGGGCAGACGACGATGCCGTCCTGTCCCTTGAGCATCTCGCCGACGTTCTCCTCGGTGATCTCCTCGGAGTTGATAAACGTTAGTACGGTCTTGCGGTCGTTGTATGTGCCAGCCTGAAGCAGCGCCTCGCGGATACTCTTGTAGGCGTCCTGCAGGTCATATTTGCCGACGAGTCCGATGTGCACTTCCTCGGTGGCCTTGGCGCGGCGGTCGAGGAACGACTTCCACGGACCCAGGGCCGGACGCTCTCCGATAGGCTCATGACACTTGCGCAGGATTGCTTCGTCGAGCCCCTGGTTCTGCATGGCCACGGGCACCTCGTAGATGCTCGGCAGGTCCTCGCTCTGCACGACGCAGTCGAAATCGACGTTGCAGAAGTTGGCCACCTTCTTGCGAATGCCCTCGTCGAGGTGCTTCTCCGTGCGAAGGACGAGCACGTCGGGCTGGATACCGACGCTCTGGAGCTCCTTCACGCTGTGCTGCGTGGGCTTTGTCTTCAGCTCACCCGCTGCGTGCAGGTAGGGCACGTAGGTCAGGTGGACGTTGATGGCGCGGTCGCCCAGCTCCCATTTCATCTGGCGGATCGCCTCCATGAACGGCGCACTCTCGATGTCGCCGATCGTACCGCCAATCTCGGTGATGACGAAGTCGTAGTGATATTTCTGGCCAAGCTGCTTGATGTTGCGCTTGATCTCGTCCGTGATGTGCGGTACGACCTGGATGGTCTTGCCCAGATAGTCGCCGCGGCGCTCCTTGTCGATGACGCTCTTGTAGATGCGGCCCGTCGTCATGGAGTTGGCCTTGGTGGTCTGGATGCCGGTGAACCGCTCATAGTGTCCCAAGTCAAGGTCCGTTTCCATACCATCGACCGTCACATAGCACTCGCCATGCTCATAGGGGTTCAGCGTTCCCGGGTCGATATTGATGTAGGGATCGAACTTCTGAATGGTGATGTTATAGCCCCTTGCCTGGAGCAGCTTGCCGATAGATGAGGAGATAATCCCCTTGCCAAGCGATGAAACTACACCGCCGGTCACAAAGATGTATTTTGTCTCAGCCACTTTGTTGATAAATGTATATGTTATAACAAGGTGCAAATTTACAATAAATAACCGAAAGTGGCAAGTTCTTACGGCTTTTATTTGTATCTTTGCGCCTAAATTAATAACGCTCGAACGAATGAAAACGATGATATGGATGGCGTTTAGCCTGCTTTGCCTGCCGACAATCGCCACGGCCCAGGCCAGATCGCACGCCTCAAGATCCGCAGTTTCAGCGGTTTCCGTAGAAAAGCCCCATGGCGATCTCTCGGAACCTGTCGACTCGCTCGCGCTCCTGCGCGATTCTATCTTCGGCGACGCGGCTCGTCGACCTGCCTACCGTCCTTCCAAGGTTGCTCCGCTCTCCGCAGCACAACTTTTCCTGCCTCTGACCTTCTACAAGGGCAAGGTGCTCGATGCTTTCTCCCTCTCTGGTGGAGGCACGGGGGAGCAGGCCTTTGTCGATAGCACCCTGCTGGGCCTCTATGTGCGCCGGCCCGACTTGGTGCGCACCACTTCCGCTCGCCTCCGTGCCGACCGTTCCGACCTCGACCTCATCGAGGCGCCCATACAGACTGAGACGGAGATGGGCGACCATGCAGACCCCATGCCCGTGGAGCCCGACGTCGTGCCCGTCCAGCTGGTGGTCCATAAGCCCAACTTTTGGCATTACTCGGGCTACTACTCCCTGCGCTTCATGCAGAACTACGTCTCCGACAACTGGTATAAGGGAGGTGAGAGCAACTACTCCGCCCTGGGATCCGTCATCATGGAGGCCAACTACAACAACAAGCAGAAGGTGAAGTGGGAGAACAAGCTGGAGATGCGCTTCGGATTTCAGAGTTCCCGTTCCGACTCGCTCCATCGCTACAAGACCACGGAGGACCTAATCCGACTCACCTCCAAGTTGGGCCTGCAGGCTTCGAAACGCTGGTACTACACACTCCAGTTGCTCACCTACACGCAGTTCACCCACAGCTATCGGTCCAACGACCCGACCCTCTACTCCGACTTCCTTGCCCCGCTCAATGTCAACCTCTCTTTGGGTATGGACTATAGTGTCGATTGGCAGCACCACCGGTTGAAGGGCAACATCCATCTCGCTCCGCTGGCCTACAACATGAAGTACACCCGTGTGCGCTCCCTCTCCTCCCGTCTCGGCATCGAGGACAACCGCAGGGTGCTCAACGACTTTGGCTCGGAGTTTACGGTCGATCTCTCGTGGACGCTGATGGAGGACCTGACCTGGCGCACGCGCCTCTATGGCTACACTACCTACGAGCGTGTGGAGTTGGAATGGGAAAACACCTTCGTCTTCCAGTTCAACCGCTTCGTCTCTGCGCAGATCTTCCTCTATCCTCGCTTCGACGATGGCGTGGCGCGCGATAGCCACCACGGCTACTTGCAGTTCAAGGAGTACGCCTCGATAGGCTTCAATTTCAGTTTTTAGATTTTGGACTGAGCCCCCTGTTTGGAGCATGGGCCTTGCCACCAGCGATCAAGCGAAGCTGGGGACAAGGCCCATGTCTCATATTAGCGGTAGTCCCCCTCCTTATCCGAGGATCTTTCCCCGGTTGATGATGCCCACGTAGGTCAGTAGGATTACGTTCATCATCAGGGCGTAGATGATGGCGGGGATGGCCATGCGCCCGTCGTTGAAGACAAAGGGACTGGAGGCCACGGCGATGGCCTGGGCTGCGTTCTGCATGCCCACCTCGATGACGATGGTGCGCCGCTCCTGTGTACGCAGGCGGAATACGTAGCAGAGCAGTCCCGCCCCTGTGGTGGCACAGAGGAGAAGCAGGGTGGTGGCCAGGCCCAGCGTGCCGAAGTTGTCGGCGATAGTGGTCTTGTGCTGCACGAAGAAGATGCCGGCCAGCAGCATCAGGGCCGGGAAGGCCAGTCGGGAGAGCACTCGCTCGATCTTTCGGGCCGTCTCTCGCCAGTAGTGGCGCACGCCAATGCCCAGAAGGATGGGCAGCAGCATCGTCACCACGTTTTGCATCAGCAGGTTGACCACGGGTAGCTTCACCCCCATGGCCTCGCCCAGGTGGGCGGTGGTGGCCTGCATGATCAGCGGGACGGTGAAGAGGGTGATGAGGCTGCTGACGGCCGTGAGCGATACCGACAGGGCCACATCGCCCTTTGCCAGCATCGAGAAGACATTGGACGAACTGCCTCCAGGACAGCAAGCGATGAGCATCAGGCCAATGGTGAAGAGCGGGCTCAGCGACAAGGCGCCTGCCACGCCCCAGGCGATGAGGGGCAGCAGGAGCAGTTGGCCGATCATGCCGGCCAGGACAGCTTTGTAGCGGAGCATGACCAAGCGGAAATCCTTGCCCTCCAGCGTCAGTCCGAGGTCGAACATCAGGATGGTGAGAATAGGCAATACGATAAACAGACTGTTCATAGTTTTGGCGTGATATAGGTTTGACTTAATTGATAACCAAGGTTGTGTGCGAACGCCGACAAACTGCTTCCGTGTCTGCCTTCTGTTCTGTTTGGAGAGAGGAAGATGGAAGCAGTCTGTCTGCGCAATAGGATGTCGGATTGGGAAAAGCCGGTCTGGGTCTTGGGTCTTTCGCCCGCGGTCCCATGGGCGTCCCGTTCCAGTTTTTTTCTCTTATTCTACATGGAGGGCCTTGAGGATATCGGCCATCTTCTGCTTCGTTGTCACCTCTGTGGGTACGAGTGGCAGGCGGAGCACGTTCTCTATCATGCCCATGTCGTTGAGCAGGGCCTTCACGCCTGCAGGGTTGCCATCGACGAAGAGGAGCTTGTAGAGTTCGGTAAACTGATGGTGGATCTTGCGTGCCTCGCCATAGTTGCCCTCAAACTCCAGGCGGATCATGCGGGAGAACTGGCGGGGCAGGGCGTTGCCGATGACCGAGATCACACCGACGGCTCCGCTGGCTATCATCGGGAACGTCAGCGCGTCGTCGCCGCTGATCACCTCGAAGCCCTCGGGCTTGTTCTTGATGATCTCGTCGACTTGCTCCAGGCTGCCCGAGGCTTCCTTGATGCCAACGATGTTGGGGAAGTCCTTGGCGATGCGGCACGTCGTGGCCGCCTTCATGTTCACTCCCGTGCGTCCCGGCACGTTGTAGAGCACCAAGGGCAGCGGACTGGCCTCGGCGATGGCCTTGAAGTGCTGGTACAAGCCCTCCTGCGACGGCTTGTTGTAGTAAGGACAGATGCTCAGGATGCCGTCGATACCCTCCCAGTCGCTGGACTTCATCTCCTCGATGACGGCCCGCGTGTTATTGCCGCCACAATATTTGAGCAGGGGCACGCGGCCCTTCACCACGCTCTTGACGACCCGGGTGATCTCGTCTTTCTCGCTCCGCGTCAGGCAGGGCGTCTCGCCCGTTGTGGCCAGGATGCACAGGAAGTCGGCACCATTGTCCAGTTGATAGTTGACGAGTCGCTCCAAAGCCTCGAAATCGATGCTCATGTCGCTCTTGAAAGGAGTGATCAGCGCAACTCCCAATCCTCTGAAAATATTACTCATATTGTTGTCTGTTCTTGTGTCTCCTCCCCGCTTTCCGGTGGAAGGAACTGGGTAAAAGATGCTATGTTTTGACTTTGATGGCGCAAAAATAAGCCTTTTTTCTCAAACTGGCAACCAAAGTGTTCATTTATTTAGCCAAAACACCATTTTCCTGCGGTTCCAGCCCGCCATACTCCACATCCCACAGAAATAGCGCGTGGGCTGGCATGCTCTCGCCCGCGTCGCTCCTGGTGCCCTTTGCGAGCACCTCCTCCAGCCTTTGCAGCGAGAGGCGTCCGCGACCCACCTCCACCAGGGTGCCCACCACGGCGCGCACCATGTTGCGCAGGAAGCGGTTGGCGGAGATGGTGAAGCACCAGGCCTCGCCGTCCAGATGGTCCCAGCGGGCCTCGTAGAGGTCGCAGACGGTCGTTTTCACGTCGCTTCCCGCCTTGCAGAAACATTGGAAGTCGCGTGTGCCGACAAGCATCTGTGCTGCCGCGTTCATCTGGTCGAAGTCGAGGGCGTAGTGGATCTCGTGAGAGTAGGCCCTGCGAAAGGGGTCTTTCCGCGTGTGGATGTAGTAGTGGTAGGTGCGCCTCTTGGCCGAGAAGCGCGCGTGGAGATCCGAGGGTACGGGTAGGATCTGGCTCACGGAGATGTCGCGGGGCAACATCTTGTTGAGGCGGTAGGCCAGCTGGTGGCAGTCGAGGGGAAGCTCCAGCGGCTCCTGCAGGTCGAAATGGGCCACCATCAGCCGGGCGTTGACCCCAGCGTCAGTCCGTCCCGCTCCCGTCACGTCGATGGGGGTGTGCAGCAGGGTCGAGAGCGCCTTCTCCAGCGCCTCCTCCACGGTGATGCCGTTGGGCTGTATCTGCCAACCGTGGTAGGCACGCCCGTCAAACGATAGGTAAATGAAATATCTATACATAAATCTAATAATGCAAATCGACGACAATACACTAAAAAGGCTCGATGGTACAATGGCGGGCAATGTTCTTAGCCTCTCCTTTTAATCCTCTTAATCCTCCTTGATTTTCCAATCGCTGATCGTGCGCTGATTACTGTCAAAACTGATGCCCACTTTTACCAGCCGCTTACCTTCAGCATGATAAGGCAGCATGTAGCCCTTTTCGTCTATTTGTGCCAAAGCCTCCTCGGCACTCTTGTCAACCTTCAGTTCGAAGACGTATATCGTGTCCGGCATGTGCATTACGGCATCAGCCCTGCCGATGGCGCTCTTCACCTCCGTGCGGATATAGATGTTGAGGAAACTAAACATCAGATAGAAGATGGTCTGATAGTGCTTCTCGCTATGGTTCTCCAGATCGTATGGGATCGTAGCCATATAGGTGCGCATGTGTTCCAATGCTGCTTCGATATCATTGCGGTAAACCGCCTTGCAAAATCCCAAGAGGAAGGCGTCGTTGTCGGAACGGCGAGGGTTCACATAGTGAGGTATCAGCGAATTGAGCAAACCATCACGGACCTCCTTGTTTGGGATGCCCAAAGTGTATTCGCGAAACATCGGATCATACTTCTTGATGGTCAGATAACCGCTCTGATAAAGCAGAGGCAGGGCGTCTGTCATTTCCTCTGTCGATTGGTCGAAGGAACTCAAAACCGCCTCCTGACCCTCCAAAGAAGCAAGGTTGACATGATACTTATCCAGCAATTTCAAGAGGAAAGATGGCGTGCCCGAACCAAACCAGTAAGGAGCTATCTTGCGTGCGTTCAGCGACTTCACCAGGCTGAACGGATTGAAGACGTCTTCTGACTTTTCGCTGAAATGATAGCCATCATAGAATTGCGTCAGCTCTTTCAGACACTCCTCGTACGTCATGCCAAGGACTTCGCCCAATGCTTCGACGTCTGGTTTCATCTGTGTGGTTAGTTCCGTCTTGCTGATACCACAGATAGCCGAATACTGGTCGAACAGACTGATGTTGTCGAGGTTGTTGAGCTCGCTGAAGATGCTGAGTTGCGGGAACTTGGTGATACCCGTGATGAAACAGAACTCCAGGTATGGGTCGAGCTTCTTTAGAGGACTGTAGAAGTTTTGCATAATGCGGCGAAGCGGTTGCAGGTTTTCCTTCTCATGCACCACATCCAGCAAAGGGGCATCGTATTCATCGATGATAACGACTGCCTTTTCGCCCGTCTGCTTGTAAGCTCGCTTTACGATACCTTCCAGTCTTTCATTAGGGTAAATCTCGCCTTCTCTCTTACCATAAAGCTCTTCGTAGGGTAAAAGTTCCAGATTAAGATAATTGTTCAAGGCATTGGCGTCAAAATGCTTGGCACCGCTGAGGTCGAAATGAAGCACAGGATGCTTCACCCATTCCTTCTCGTATTCGGCAATGGCCAATCCCTCGAAAAGCTCCTTTCTTCCCTCGAAATAGGCTTGAAGGGTAGAGGCAAAGAGCGACTTTCCGAATCGTCTTGGACGACTCAGAAAGACATACGACATCTGCTTTTCCCGGAAATCCACGATGAATTGGGTCTTGTCTATATAGAAATAACCGTTCTCGCGAATCTTCGAGAAAGTCTGAATTCCTACGGGATATTTATTTACTATCTTCGCCATTTTTTTGCATGCTCTACATTTCAAGCTACTAAGTTACGAACAAAATCTGAATTGGCCAAGCGTTTTTTTAAAAAACAGATAAAGAACTGCCTGCGTGGTGGATACTTATCGTTGAAAACAAAGAAAGGCACCCGAAAAGTGGCGCAGGGGGAATTCTCAGTGGATAACACCCTGCGCCCATTTTTTTGATTTACATCTTTGTCACTTCTCCACAATACAAGTCATCTGCCATGTGGAGGATAACGTCGTGTAGCTCTAAATCATCTTTGAAAAACTGCGGAATAGCATCATAGCCTATGGCAGCACCTAATATATTGCCTGTTACAGCTCCAGTACTGTCGCTATCACCACCATGATTCACAGCCGCAATCATTGCTTCCTCAAAGTTGTCGAAATGGCGAATTGCACAGTATAGCGCAATGGCGAGTGCTTCTTCACCGACCCATCCGCCTCCTAACGCACCAATATTCTGAAGGTCAGAATGGTCGTTTGCCGAGAGATCTATTGCAACTCTTGCAATCCCCATCATCTCCAAAACTTCCCGATGATGCTGCGGAAACAGATCGTCAAGTTTCCCAATTCCCTCATATATATACTCTATCAGGCCTTCTCTTGTCGGATTCTCATCCAAGACCAAACGATAGATGACATGCGACATCAAGGATGCAGGTATATACCCAAGCGGATGCTGATGGGTGATTTCTGCGGCATCACCAGCCAACTTGTCCGCCTCCATGATGTCCATACGGTTGTCAACGGCAGCATAAAGCGGAATGGGGGCAATACGCATGACACCACCACAGCCTTTGCTGTTGTTAATAGTTTCTTTCCCTCTGAAGATGCCATTCAGCGACATCATACATCCCTTTTCGTAAATTCATCAGCAAACGGCTTCAAATTGCCTTCAGGATTGTGGCTCTGATGGGCATTATGGTCATCAAGTATAGCAAACACTATCTTGCGATACTTGTTTTTAAACTCCAGCTCTTCCATCACCTCATGAAACAGTTGTGCTACATGACGTGGTGGATTACGGAATGCGCCGCACCCCAAGGCTCCAAGTACTAGTGAGTCGTGACGATGAATCAAACCAATACGGAAGATAGTTCGTATCTTGTTCTTGATAGGTTCCACATGATGGTTGGCAATCATTCCACTTGTCGTTAAGTCTGGTCGATTCATACCAGCCACTGTGATAAACGAGAGGCTGACAGGATTATCCAGCAAGGCATAGCCCTTCTGTTCACTTTCCCTAAAATAGATGGCATCGGGCGTATAAACTCCTCCAAAATTCCTGTCAAGGGGATACTGGTAGTGAGAACGCTTGATACGATACATCCCCGCAAAGGGAGCAAACTGATAGAGGGAACGGAACAAATTCGTCCTGCGGAACAGTGTTTCTTCCTGTGCTCCAGCACCTGTTGCTACACCGCCACCAGGATTACGCCTGCTGGCCATGTTCAATACGGCAGGATTATAACCTTGCTCTTTCAACTGCACCCCTGCATACAAACAGTCAATGTTTTGTACTTCAACGACAGTTTGATAGCTGCTTTGCACCGCCAAACATATTTCGCGCTCATAGAATACTGTCTTGCTCATCATATCCGAATCATCAGGGAATGAATAACACTTTCCGTTCTCTGTTACATATCCGCCTTGGTTGACGATATCGACAGTATTGCGAAACTCTTTTGTACGCAACTCTTTTACCTGATAATATGCCGAATGGTCACCCTGCTTTACTCTATCCATTAAAGCACGATACTTTTCAAGAAAATCCTTCTGAGGATTCCATCTGTATGTATATTCCTTGCTGCTCATTTGCTTATTTCATTAAAACTCCCACCCATAACTACTATTCTTTTACCTTCTTTCATTATATCTTGTGTAAATTTTACGTAAAAACACGACCTTTATTTCAAACTACCAAATATTTCTGGTAAAATTTACGCAAGAACGTCATTTTTTTATCTTATGGTCTTATTAGGCCGAAAATCTTATGCAGATTTCTTCCTAACATTCTCTTCTACTATCTTACGCATTGTATCAAGTTCTCCGTAAGCCTTGATGTTCCTGTGCTTAACCAGAACCTTGGCTTTCTGGTCGATAAAACCATAGATTCAATTTTTATTTCTGCATTTTCACGCTCTTGAATTGCACTTTCAAACCAGATAAAATAGGAATATATAGGCTTGCTTACAATGCTCAATATCGTTATATCCCAACAAAAATCAAATCGATAGGCCAGGTTTGGCAAAATCAAGGTTGTTTCTTTGATCGGAGGGGAGTGATGTGCTGGATTTCGAAAACGTTAAAACGTTAAACGTTAATAGGGTGGAATCGGGGAGCAGCACATCCGTTCCATCAACCGTATTTCCCCCGCGGATCGGTCCTAACTTATGATCATGAGTGATCCTAAGTTACGGCCATGTGCGGTCGTAAGCAAGCCTCGGCAAGGTGTTTTGTCGTTTAGTGAAGATTGTGTTTCGGGCTATGTCATGATTGGGTGTACATGACGGCTTGCACAACTCAAATAATTGGCCCGAAAAAGTAAGTTAACTTCGTTGGCCTACGAAGTTAACTTCATCAGCCTACGAAGTTAACTTCATCGGCCTATGAACTTAACTTCATAAAAAGGGGTGAAAAAATGCGTGCTTACCGCCACGGTAGACTCGGGGGGCAAGGTAGGGCAAGGGTAGGGGCTTTAGGGGCGCATCCCAATATGATAAGCCTGCTATTTATAGTCCTTCTGTCAGAAACTTGCGAAGATGTATGTGCGTGATGCCGTCATCATCATTCTTGGTGAGCAGAGGGGTCATGGAGATAACGTACTTCGGATAGTTGTCCTTGATGGCATGAAGATTGCCAAACTCTCGCTCTCTCGTTGCCTTGTCGTAGATGATATAGGACGCTTGTACATAGATGCGTTCACCTCCCGGCTTGGTACATACAAAGTCGATTTCTCCAGCTTGCAATTGTCCCACATATACTTGATAGCCCAAACGTATGAGATGCTGATAGATGATATTCTCTATCACTTTCTCAATGTCTCCTTCGCGCGTTCCTCCAGCAATGGCATTTCGAATGCCGTTGTCTTCGAAGTAAAACTTGTCGTTGGTTTCAAAGATTCGTTTGCCGTGGATGTCATAGCGGTTCACCTTGTGCAGGATGTAGGCTTCGCAAAGGAAGGAAATGTAGTTGATGATGGCCGTGGAGGTTATTGATTCACCTTGCGATTTCATGTATTTGGCGATACTGTTGGCAGAGATGAGCTTGCCTGTATTATCTGCAAGAAAACGCACCAGATTCTCTAAGAATGGTACGTTTCTTATCTGGTTGCGCATGATGACATCCTTGAGCAAGACGGTGTGGTAGATATCTATCTGATACTCACGGGCGTCGTCTTCTTCCAAACCTATTTTGGCTAAGCCAGGCAGGCCACCATACTGAATGTACAGAGCAAGCGCTTCGTCATTATCCGATAGATGATGGAATTGCAAAAACTCGTTGTAGCTTAGCGACTGGATATAGATTTCCTTATATCTCCCGCCTATGATGGTGCTTAGTTCGTTGCTCAGCATACGAGCATTGCTACCTGTGATGATAATATCTGTGTTGGGTTCTGTACGATAGCTTCGGATGGAGCGTTCGAATTCCTTGATGTCTTGTATCTCATCAATAAGGATATAATTATGTTTGTCGGAATAAAAATGCTGTCCGATATACTCGTTGAGATCTTGGTAGGTCTGAATGTGGTCAAACTCTCTTTTCTCCTTATCTATATAGATGATATTGTTGCTGCTATCTGATATTTTACGGTCACGAATCATCTTCATCATGCAGCTTTTGCCCACACGACGTTGGCCTACTAAGACGATGATGGTCTCCTTGCCAAGAAACCTTTCTATTTTGTCGATATATGATTGACGAATAATAGTTGCCATGATTTTGTCTTTTATAGAAGAAACTTTTTGCAAATATACGACTTTTGTCTTTTATAGAAGATAAAATGTGGGACAATTTTGCTTTTATCTTCTATAAAAGATAAAAATCGTCCTCGATTTGCAATAAGATAAGCTGCACTCGACAATAAAAAAGAATGTGATTCTTTTTGTATTGCCCTCGATTTGCATTATCTTTTGATAAGATAAAGCTGCACTCGGCAATAAAAAAGAATGTGATTCTTTTTGTATTGCTCTCGATTTGCATTATCTTTGTACCATGATATTCTATTTCTCAGGCACAGGAAACACGCTATGGGCAGCACAGACGCTTGCCGAGCGGTTGGGAGATCGGCTTGTCAATATGGCCGACGCGATAGGGGGAGAGGGACGTTATACCCTCGGAGAACATGAGGCCGTCGGCTTCATCTTTCCCGTTCATGGCTGGCGTACGCCCCGCCTTGTCCGGCAGTTTATCGACCAGCTCTCGATAGATGCTGGTGGAAAGTCCCACTACGCCTACCTCATCCTCACGGCAGGCGACTCCATCGGTCGCACCGTGGAGCGTCTGTTGCCCCATCTGCGCGCCAAGGGTATTGATCCTCAGCTCTTTGCCTCGATCATCATGCCCGAGTCCTATGTCGGACTGCCCTTCATGGATGTCGATACGCCCGCCAAGGAGCAGAAAAAGAAGGACGAGGCTGCCAGCCAGCTCGACGCCCTCGTTGAGACCATTGCCCGATGGGACTGCAGACGGCGTGATGACTCTTTTCGCTCGCTCACACGCGGTCCGATCCCAGGGTTCTTCTCTGGTCCCGTGGGGAGCTTCTTCGAGCGTTTCCTCATCACCGACAAGCCCTTTCATGTCGTTGCCGATCGCTGCATCAAGTGCGGACGTTGCGCCAGCGTCTGTCCCGTAGGCGATATCGAGGGCGGCAAGGGCCGTCAGCCCCAGTGGCTTCACCACGATGACTGCCTCACCTGCTTCTCCTGCTACCACCATTGTCCCACCCACGCCATCGAGTTTGGCGGACGGACGAAGCACAAAGGACAGTATTTCTATACGCGCAGGAAGTAGGGCGGGGGAGGGTTTGTCCTCCCGCCTTCGGGATGGTCTCGGGACGCCTTCGGGAGAAGACCTATCGCTCCTTCTGCTGGATGTACTGATATGAATCCTAACTTTTCAAGCCCACAGGAGGAATAGGCGTTGTCGAATCGTTGTTCTGAATCCTGTATTCCCAATCCTCGATGGTTCTGGTTGTGGTACTGAAGTTGATACCTATTTTAACGAGCTTTCTGCCATCAGCCTCAAAAGGAATCATATAGCCTTTGTCGTCTATTTGGGCTAAGGCTTCCTGGGCGGACTTGTTGATTTTTATCTCGAAGACGAAGACGGTGCTGGGAGAGAACATCACGGCATCGGCTCTTCCCCTACAACTCTTTACCTGTGTGAGAACAGCTATGTTCATCATCGAAAGCATGATGTAGAAAACGGTCTCATAATAATACTCGTTTTTCTGCATATCTGCCAGTACATCCTTTCCGCCTTCTGGATAAGGTATAGAGGCAAAGTAGGACCTCATCAGCGTCATCGCCTTGTCGATATCTCCATACACCAACGCCTGATAGAATTTTGCCGCAAAGCCAAGCGAAGTGCCATCGCTCAGATTCGTGTAAAGCGGCAGCAGGTTCTCCATCAATCCTCCCTTTACTTCCTTGTTTGGAATACCCAGATAGTATCCATTGGTCAACGGATCATATCTTTTGATAGTAAGATAACCGCTCTGGTAAAGCAGCGGGAGGACATCCGTCATTCTTTCCGTAGGACGGTCGAATGAGGACGGAAAGGCGAAAACCTCATCCAGATTCATAACGTCTGTGTTGAATCTTTGCATCTGATGAATCAGATAAGTAGGAGTGCCTGTGGCAAACCAGTAGCTGCTGATGTAGCCGGCGGCAAAGCAACGCATCAAACTGAAGGGATTGAAGATATCCGGACAGTTGCGGCTGAAATGATAGCCATCATAGTTTTCGGTCAACTCTTGCTCCATTCTTTCAAAAGTCAATCCGTTGGTTGCTGCCAACTGCTCAATGTCCTGTTTCAGAGTCGTGGTGAGTTCTTCCTTGGTAATGCCGCAGATGGCAGCGAACTCTGGGTCCATGCTGATATTGGCCAGATTGTTGATGGTACTGAAGATGCTGAGCTGTGAGAATTTCGTGATTCCCGTGATGAAGGCGAACCTGATGTGGGCGTCATTGGCCTTGATTGGGGCATAAAACTCCTGCATGACGGTCCTGATCGCTGCGAGTTTGTCCTCGTCGTGGAGCACATCAAGAAGCGGAGCGTCATATTCGTCTATTATAATGACAACAGGTTTGCCTGTGTGCTCTTTTGTCGAGACAATCAGGCTTTTGAGTCTGTCTCCGGGAGTTTTGCTTTCTGGACCCTTTCCCCAAATGCTTTCATATTGGGAAAGCAAGACGTTGAATTTAGATTGTAAATCTTTGAGATCGCAATTCTTGAATGTTGACATGTCGAAGTGAAGGACTGGGTATTCCGTCCACTCCTTTTCCAAGCCCTCGATGGCAAGCCCCTTGAACAGATCTTTCTCACCTGCAAAATAGGAATGAAGCGTACTGCTGAGAAGGGATTTTCCGAAGCGACGGGGACGGCTGAGAAATACATATTTGTACTTCTTGGTCATCCGATAGACGAGTGCTGTTTTGTCTACGTAAACGCATTGTCTTGCGATGAGGTCGCTGAAAGTCTGTATTCCCACAGGATAAATTCTTTCCACCATGGTCTTTGCTTTTTTTTCTTTGTGGCAAAGTTACGAAAAGTTTTTGAGTATAGAGCGAATAAAAAGAAAAAGGTTTTTACGAGAAATAGGGTGACAAGGTCGTTCGTGTGGTTTCAATACAACTTTTGGCGTATAAGAAAACCTGTCGGATACTAATAAAAACAGTCGGATACTACTAAGAAACCCCAACCAGCCTGAGGCCGATTGGGGTTGATATGATAGTCTTCTGTCTATTCGGTTGGGCTTTCGGCTATATGACTTGTCTTTCAGACTACTCCATAAGTTTTCTGACTACTTCATAAGTCTTCAGACTACTCCATAGGTCCATGAGCCTTTCTGACTACTCCATAAGCCTTTTGACAACCTATTCTTCCGTCGTTCTGCTGTCGGCCAGCACCCGCCATAGTTTTTCGTCGGGCAGGGGCGAGACGACATCGATCGGCTGTTTGCTCACAGGATGGACAAAGGCCACGCGGTGGCTTAGCAGGCTGATGCCTCCATCGGGATTGGATCGCGGCGCGCCATACTTCAAGTCGCCCTTGATGGGGCAGCCGATATGAGCCAGCTGCGTGCGGATCTGATGGTGGCGTCCCGTGAGCAGGTGGATTTCGAGCAGCACGTAGCGGTCGCTACGCCCGATGACCTTGTAGCGCAGCATAGCCTTCTTGCTGCCCGCCACCTCGTGTTCGTAGGCATAGGTCTTGTTCTGTCGCTCGTTGCGCACCAGCCAGTTGGTCAGCAGTCCCTCCGCTTCGGCCGGCTCATGCTGGACGATGGCCCAGTAGGTCTTGTGGACCTCACCCTTGCGAAACAAATCGTTGAGGCGGCTCAGCGCCTTCGAGGTCTTGGCAAAGACGACCAGTCCGGCCACGGGGCGGTCCAGGCGGTGGACCACACCGAGAAAGACGTTGCCCGGCTTCTGATACTTCTCCTTCAACCATTCCTTGACGGTATAGGAGAGCGGAAGGTCGCCCGTCTTGTCGCCCTGTACGATTTCGCCCACCTCCTTATAGACGACGATGACGTGGTTGTCCTCGTAGAGTGGCTGCATCGTGCCTTACATGTTCATGCCGCCATCGACCTGGATGACCTGGCCGCTGACATAGCTTGAGAGGTCGGAGGCGAGGAAGAGGCAGACGTTGGCGATATCCTCGGTCTGTCCGCCACGGCGAAGAGGAATCTTGGCCATCCAGCCCTTGCGGATCTCCTCGGAGAGTTGGGCCGTCATCGGAGTCTCGATGAAGCCCGGGGCGACACAGTTGGCGCGCACGCCCTTGGGGCCGAGCTCCTGGGCGATAGACTTGGCCAGACCGATCATGCCTGCCTTGGAGGCCGAGTAGTTGCACTGGCCAGCGTTGCCGTGGACACCCACCACGCTCGACATGTTGATGATGGATCCGCCACGCTGGCGAAGCATGATGGGAGCGCAAGCGTGGATGAAGTTGAAGGCCGACTTCAGGTTGACGTTGAGGACGGCATCCCATTGTGCCTCCGACATGCGGAGCATCAGGCCGTCCTTGGTGATTCCGGCATTGTTGACGAGGATGTCGATGCTGCCGAAGTCGGCGTGGATCTGCTTCACGACGGTCTCGGTCTCGGCAAAGTCGGCGGCATTGCCCGCATAGGCGCGGCAGGTGACGCCCAGGGCCTCGATCTCCTGGCGTGTGGCCTCAAGGCCGGCAGCCATGTCGTCGTTGAGGACAAGGTCGGTGAATGCGATGTTAGCGCCCTCGCTGGCGAACTTCATCGCCACGGCCTTGCCAATACCACGGGCTGCACCCGTAATCAATGCTGTTTTTCCTGTTAAAAGTCCCATAAATCTTTTATTTTGTTGTTGTTACTGTCCTTGTTTCAAAGTCGTCTTGCCCAATGCGCCATAGACCACCTTCGCCACCATCGGCCGCGAGGTCTCCTCGGTCAGCCCGTGGCCCAGCCGCCCGTAGATGAACGGCACCTCCAGGCCCTTGATGCAGTAGTGGGTGATGTCGGCGACCAGATAGACGTCGTCGATGTCAAACTCGCCGTCGGCCTTGGCTTCGGAATAGACCTTGCGGAAGAGTTCGATCTCGTCCTCGTCGAAGTTCTTGCGCACCTGCTCCACCTTCCAGATGTTGCGGAAAAACTCCGCGCGCAGGTTGCCGTTGCGGATGACGGTCTCCTTGATCATGCTCAGATGGGTGTAGATGAGCTCGATGATCTTGTCCTGGGGACTGATCTTCTTGTTGGCCACTTCGTCCAGCTTGTCCGACAATCGCTCCAGCTCCGACTCGATGACGGCGGAATAGACGTCGTCCTTGCTCTTGAAATAGGTATATAGCGTGCGGCGACCCTTGCCCGAAGCTTTGGCAATGTCGTTCATCGTAGTGTTGGCTATGCCGTTCTTGGCAAACAACTGCCGCGCTACGTCAACTAGTTTTTGTCTCGTTTTCGATATGGACATAATCAAATATACCTAAATACTAAAATAACAGGTTGCACAAGAACCCTTTTCGTGTGCAAAAGTACCAATATTATTTGACAGCACCAAAACTTTCCCCTACAAATTGCACACTTTAACACGCTGTGCATGATACGGGTAGGTCTTGGCCCGTCGGCTCCTTGCGGGTGAGGGAGTATAGGCGCGTGGGGCAAGAATTCTCCTCGCCGTGGTGGTCCATGACGTCGCGATGGAGAAATCCTTTGTGATATTTACCGCCTTAAATTTGCCGTTTTGAAGAAATAATTGTATTTTTGCACAAACTTTGAATATGGCAGAGGAAACAAAAAATTATTGCGCTATGTTTCAGTCCTTTAGCTTCCGACGCGATCAGGACGCGTTCGGAGGAAGGTGGCGTGTTGGCCCTATTCAATCACTCATTAGAAAACACTTTTAAGCTAAAAAAAATTATGTGTGGTATTGTAGGATACGTTGGAACGAAAAGACAGGCTTACCCCATACTGATCAAGGGGTTGAAGCGATTGGAATATCGTGGTTACGATAGTGCCGGAGTGGCCTTGATCAATCCCGACGACGTGCTGAGCGTCGATAAGGAGAAAGGCAAGGTGGCCGATCTGGAGCGCTATTGCGCGGACAAGGACACACGAGGGACAATCGGTATCGCCCACACGCGTTGGGCCACCCATGGCGAGCCTTCGGCGCGCAACGCCCATCCCCACTACTCGCAGTCGCGCAACCTGGCCATCATCCACAACGGCATCATCGAAAACTATGCCGAGATCAAGGCGCGCCTGGAGGAGAAGGGCGTCCGTTTCCGTTCCGATACCGATACGGAGGTGCTCGTGCAGCTCATCGAGTACATCCAGGAGCGCAAGCAAATCGAACTGCTGCCTGCCGTCCAGCTGGCCCTCCATCAGGTCGTAGGCGCCTATGCCATCGCCCTGCTCGACAGTCGCCATCCCGACACCATCATCGCAGCGCGCAAGCAGAGCCCGCTGGTGGTGGGCATAGGCGAGGGGGAGTTTTTCCTCGGGTCGGACGCCAGCCCCATCATCGAGTTTACCGACAAGGTCGTCTATCTCGAGGACGGCAACATCGCCGTGATGAAAGCCGGCGAGGAGTTGCAGATCGTCAATATATATAATGAGAAACTGCTGCCCGAGGTCAAGACCGTCGATATCGACCTCGGACAGATCGAGAAAGGGGGCTTCCCCCACTTCATGCTCAAGGAGATCTTTGAGCAACCCGAATGTCTGGAGAACTGCATGCGCGGGCGCATCAACGTGGACCACAACCACGTGGCCCTCTCGGCCGTCATCGACTACCGCAAGGAGCTGCTCGCGGCCAAGCGCATCATCATCGTGGCCTGTGGCACGAGCTGGCACGCCGGTCTCATCGGCAAGCAGCTCATCGAGTCGTTCTGTCGTGTGCCCGTCGATGTGGAGTACGCCTCGGAGTTTCGCTACCGCAACCCCGTGGTAGGACCAGGCGACGTGGTCATCGCCATCTCGCAGAGTGGCGAAACGGCCGACACGCTGGCAGCCGTGGAACTGGCCCGCGAGCGTGGCGCCTTCATCTATGGCGTTTGCAACGCCGTGGGAGCCAGCATCCCCCGCGCCACCCATACGGGATCCTACATCCACGTGGGCCCCGAGATTGGCGTGGCCTCGACCAAGGCCTTCACGGGCCAGGTCACGGTGCTCACCCTCTTCGCCCTCGCCCTCGGTGCCGCCAAGGGCACGGTGGCGCGCGAGGAGTATGTGCGCACCATCGAGGAATTGGCCAACATCCCAGACAAGATCCGCGAGGTGCTGAAGCTCAGCGACCAGCTGGCCGAACTCGCCCGTACCTTCACCTATGCACACAATTTCCTCTACCTCGGCCGTGGATACAACTATCCCGTCGCGCTGGAGGGAGCCCTGAAGCTGAAGGAGATCTCCTACATCCATGCCGAGGGCTATTCGGCAGCCGAGATGAAGCACGGCCCCATCGCGCTCATCGACTCCGACATGCCCGTCGTGGTCGTGGCTACCCACGACGCGATGTACGAGAAGGTGCGCTCCAACGTCCAGGAGATCAAGGCACGCGAGGGACGCGTCATCGCCTTTGTCTCGAAGGGCGAGCAGGACATCACCCGGATGGCCGACGCGACGATCGAGCTGCCCGACACGCTGGAGTGTCTGGAGCCGCTCATGGCCACCGTTCCCCTGCAGTTGCTGGCCTACTATATCGCTGTCTGCAAAGGCAAGGATGTGGACCAGCCGCGCAACCTGGCCAAGAGCGTGACGGTGGAATAACAAAAAAGCAATAATGTCTAAATAAGCCCGTCGCCGACGTGGCGGGCGTGAACAAGATATATGGAGAATAACATACACGAGGATTGTGGCGTGGCCATGATTCGCTTGCTGAAACCGCTGGAGTACTACCAGCAGAAGTATGGTACATGGATGTACGGCCTCAACAAGCTCTATCTGATGATGGAGAAGCAGCACAACCGTGGCCAGGAGGGCGCCGGCATGGCGGCCGTGAAGCTCCAGTCGGAGCCGGGTAATGAGTATATGTTCCGCGAGCGGGCGGAGGGCAAGAACGCCGTGACCGATATCTTCGGTATCGTGCACGAGAAGCTGAGCCACTACACGCCCGAGCAGCTTTCCGACGCCAGTTTCGCGAGCGACCATCTGCCCTTTGCGGGCAACCTGTACATGGGCCACCTGCGCTATTCCACCACGGGCAAGAGCGGCCTCACCTATGTGCACCCGTTCCTGCGCCGCAACAACTGGAAGGCCAAGAACCTCTGCATGTGTGGCAACTTCAACATGACCAACATCGAGGAGATCTTCCAGAAGCTCACTCGCCAGGGCCAGTGTCCGCGCATCTATAGCGACACCTATATCCTGCTGGAGCTGATGGGCCATCGCCTCGACCGCGAGGTGGAGCGCAACTTTGTCATTGCCCGCGACAACGGACTGAAGGACCAGGACATCACGCGCTACATCGAGGACCATGTCGAGATGGCCAATGTGCTCAAGACGACCATGACCGACTTCGACGGAGGCTATGTCGTCTGTGGCATCACCGGCAGCGGCGACTTCTTCTCCATGCGCGACCCCTGGGGCATCCGTCCGGGCTTCTACTACAAGAACGACGAGATCGTCGTCGTCGCCTCGGAGCGCCCTGTGCTGCAGACCACCTTCGACCTCGAGTGTGAGGACATCCAGGAGTTGCAGCCCGGCGAGGCCATCATCGTCAATAAGGCCGGCGAGTGCTCCATGCACCAGATCGTGCCGCAGCGTGGCGACGCCGCCTGCTCCTTCGAGCGCATCTACTTCTCCCGCGGAAGCGACCGCGATATCTACAACGAGCGCAAGAAGCTCGGAGAGCAGCTCACGGATCCCGTCCTCAAGGCGGTCGATTACGATATCAACCACACCGTGCTCTCCTTCATCCCCAACACCGCCGAGGTGGCTTTCTACGGCCTCGTGCAGGGTTGCGAGCGCTGGCTCACGGAGCGCAAGATAGAGCAGGTGCGCCAGTTGGAGAGCGTCGAGGAGGTGGACGACGAGGCCCTCATCAGTGTCCTGCGCCAGCATGTGCGCTCTGAGAAGGTGGCCTGGAAGGACATCAAGCTGCGCACCTTCATCACCGAGGGCAACTCGCGCAACGACCTCGCAAGTCACGTCTATGACATCACCTACGAGAGCATCGAGGGTGGGGTGGACAACCTGGTCATCATCGACGACTCCATCGTTCGCGGCACGACGCTCAAGGAGAGCATCCTCCACATCCTCGACCGCCTCCATCCGAAGAAGATCGTCGTGGTGTCGAGTGCGCCGCAGATCCGCTATCCCGACTACTACGGCATCGACATGGCCCACCTGGAGGAGTTTTGCGTCTTCCGTGCCACGGTGGCGCTGATCCAGGAACGGGGCATGGAGGACGTGCTCGGCGAGGTCTATAGCAACTGTCTCAAAGCCCTGCGCAAGCCGAAGGGCGCCATCGAGGAAAACCCCGTCAAGGGCGTCTATAAGCCGTTCACGGTGGAGGAGATCAACCGCAAGATCGTCGAGATGCTGCGTCCGCAGGGCATGACGACGCCTGTGGAACTGGTCTTCCAGAGCATAGAGGGACTCCATGAGGCCATCCCCTACAACCATGGCGACTGGTACTTCACGGGCGACTATCCCACCGATGGTGGCATGCGCCAGGTCTGCAGGGCCTATATCAATTTTTATAAGAACATAATTCAAAACTCTTAATAATGCGCAAAGTAACCTTACAGCTCAGCGACGGTACTGAGTTTCATGGTAAGAGCTTCGGCTACGAGCAGCCCGTGGCCGGCGAGGTAGTGTTCAACACTGCCATGATGGGCTACCCTGAGAGCCTTACCGACCCGTCCTATGCGGGTCAGCTTCTCACGATGACTTTTCCGTTGGTTGGCAACTATGGCGTGCCGTCATTCACATTTGACAAGCAGACGGGTCTTCCCGACTTCATGGAGAGCGACCGTATCTACGCCTCCGCATTGATTGTGTCCGATTATAGCGAGCAGCATTCCCATTGGAATGCCGTCGAGAGCCTCGGCGAGTGGCTCCAGCGCGAGAAGGTGCCAGGCATCACGGGCATTGACACGCGCGAACTGACGAAGGTGCTGCGCGAGCATGGCGTGATGATGGGCAAGATCCTCTTCGACGATGAGCCCAACAACGTGCCGGAGGCCGACTATGAGGGCGTCAACTTTGTGGACCGCGTCTCCGTCAAGGAGATCGTCCGCTACAACGAGGGTGCGGGCCGCAAGGTCGTGCTGGTCGATTGTGGCGTCAAGGCCAACATCATCCGCGAGCTGATCCAGCGTGGCGTGGAGGTGGTCCGCGTGCCCTGGAACTACGACTATACCGACATGGAGTTTGACGGTCTCTTCCTGGCCAATGGTCCTGGCGATCCCGACATGTGCTCCGAGGCCGTGGAGATCATCCGCAAGCAGATGAGCCGCAGCCGCAAGCCCATCTGTGGTATCTGTATGGGCAACCAGTTGCTCTCCAAGGCTGCTGGCGCCACGATCTATAAGTTGAAGTACGGCCACCGCGGCCACAACCAGCCGGTGCGCATGGTGGGCACGCAGAAGTGCTTCATCACCTCGCAGAACCACGGCTACGCCGTCGATGCGCGCACGCTGGACAAGGACTGGGAGGAGCTCTTCGTCAATATGAACGATGCCTCCAACGAGGGTATCCGCCACAAGGAGAACCCCTGGTTTAGCTCGCAGTTCCACCCCGAGGCTTGCTCGGGCCCGGTCGATACGGAGTTTATGTTCGATAAGTTTGTTGAAACATTGAAGCAGTCATGATAGAACAACATATAAAGAAGGTATTGATTCTCGGTTCCGGCGCGTTGAAGATTGGTGAGGCCGGCGAGTTTGACTACTCCGGCAGCCAGGCCCTCAAGGCCCTGCGCGAGGAAAGTATCGAGACGGTGCTCATCAACCCCAATATTGCCACGGTGCAGACCTCCGAGGGTGTGGCCGACCAGATCTACTTCCTCCCCGTGCAGCCCTATTTCGTCGAGCGCGTTATCGAGAAGGAGCGTCCCGACGGCATCCTCTTGTCCTTTGGTGGACAGACCGCACTCAACTGTGGTGTGGAACTGGAGAAGAGCGGCGTGTTGAAGAAGTATGGTGTGAGCGTCCTGGGTACGCCCGTGGAGGCCATCATGAACACGGAGGACCGCGAGCTCTTCGTCGAGCAGCTTGACCAGATCGACGTCAAGACCATCAAGAGCGAGGCTTGCGAGGACATGGAGCAGGCCCGCAAGGCTGCTGAGCAACTCGGCTACCCCGTCATCATCCGTGCAGCCTATGCGCTGGGCGGACTGGGTAGTGGCTTCGCAGACAACGAGGAGGAGCTGACCCGCCTCTGCGAGAAGGCCTTCTCTTTCTCTCCCCAGGTGCTGGTGGAGAAGAGCCTCAAGGGCTGGAAGGAGATAGAGTACGAGGTGGTGCGCGACCGCTACGACAACTGCATCACGGTCTGCAACATGGAGAACTTCGACCCGCTGGGCATCCATACGGGTGAGAGTATCGTCATCGCTCCGTCGCAGACTCTGACCAACAGCGAGTATCACAAGCTGCGTGCGCTCTCCATCAAGATCGTGCGCCATATCGGCATCGTCGGCGAGTGCAACGTGCAGTACGCCTTCGACCCGCAGAGCGAGGACTATCGTGTCATCGAGGTCAACGCGCGCCTCTCCCGTTCTTCGGCCCTGGCTTCCAAGGCCACGGGCTATCCCCTGGCTTTCGTGGCCGCCAAGCTTGGCCTGGGCTACGGACTCTTCGAACTGAAGAACTCCGTCACCAAGACCACCTCGGCCTTCTTTGAGCCGGCCCTCGACTATGTGGTCTGCAAGATTCCGCGCTGGGATCTGAGCAAGTTCCGCGGTGTGGACAAGGAGCTGGGCAGCTCCATGAAGTCGGTCGGAGAGGTGATGGCCATCGGTCGCAACTTCGAGGAGGCTATCCAGAAGGGTCTGCGCATGATTGGACAGGGAATGCACGGCTATGTGGAGAACAAGGAGCTGGAGATCGACGATATCGACGCGGCGCTGCGTGAGCCGACGGACAAGCGTGTCTTCGTCATTTCCAAGGCCATGCACAAGGGCTACACCGTCGATCAGATCCACGATCTGACGAAGATCGACCGCTGGTTCCTCTACAAGCTGCGCCATATCATCGACATCGACGAGGAGCTGAAGCGCCACAACGTCAACACGCTGGGCAAGGACCTGCTCCGCGAGGCAAAGGTCTATGGCTTCAGCGACTTCCAGATAGCACGCGCCATCGGACTGGAGGATGAGTGCAAGAACATGCACCAGGCCAACCTCGTGGTGCGCAAGTTGCGCAAGAGCTACGGCATCCTGCCGGTGGTGAAGCAGATTGACACCCTGGCCGCGGAGTATCCGGCTCAGACCAACTACCTCTACGTCACCTACGCCGGCACGAAGTCGGACGTGGACTTCCAGAACGACCGCAACTCCGTCGTCGTGCTCGGATCGGGCGCCTACCGTATCGGTAGTTCCGTGGAGTTTGACTGGTGTGGCGTCCAGGCTCTGCAGACTATCCGTCGCCAGGGCTACCGCTCCATCATGGTCAACTACAACCCCGAGACCGTCTCCACCGACTACGATATGTGCGACCGTCTCTACTTCGATGAGCTCACCTTCGAGCGCGTGATGGACATCTTCGACCTGGAGCGTCCTCACGGCACGATCGTCTCCACGGGTGGTCAGATCCCCAACAACCTTGCCATGCACCTCGATGCGATGAACGTGCCCATCCTGGGTACGGCGGCCAAGGACATCGACAATGCCGAGGACCGTGCCAAGTTCTCGCAGATGCTCACCGAGCGCGGTATCAACCAGCCCGAGTGGAGCGCGCTGACGAGCATGGAGGACATCGATGAGTTTGTGGCCCGTGTCGGCTTCCCGCTCCTCGTGCGTCCGAGCTACGTCCTTTCGGGCGCTGCCATGAATGTCTGCTCCAACTACGATGAGCTCAAGCGCTTCCTCCAGTTGGCTGCCAACGTCAGCGAGGACCATCCCGTCGTGGTGTCGAAGTTTATCGAACACGCCAAGGAGATCGAGATGGACGCCGTGGCCCGCGACGGCGAGATCATGGCCTACGCCATCTCTGAGCACATCGAGTTTGCCGGTGTCCACTCTGGCGACGCCACGATCCAGTTCCCGCCGCAGAAACTCTACGTCGAGACCATGCGCCGCATCAAGCGCATCAGTCGTCAGATCGCCGAGTCGCTGCATATCAACGGTCCGTTCAACATCCAGTTTATGGCCCGCGAGAACGACATCTACGTCATCGAGTGCAACCTCCGTGCCTCTCGTTCCTTCCCGTTTGTCTCGAAGGTCCTGAAGCTCAACCTCATCGACTTGGCCACGAAGATCATGCTCGGCGTGCCTGTGGAGAAGCCGAAGAAGAACCTCTTCGACCTCGACTATGTCGGTATCAAGGCCAGCCAGTTCTCCTTCAACCGCTTGCAGAAGGCCGACCCGGTCCTCGGTGTCGATATGAGCTCTACGGGCGAGGTGGGCTGTCTGGGCGACGACACCAATACGGCCCTGCTCAAGAGTATGCTCGCCGTTGGTCACCGCATCCCCGAGAAGAACATCCTGCTCTCCACGGGTGCCGCGAAGCAGAAGGCCGAGATGCTCGACGCTGCCAAGTTGCTCCAGCAGCACGGCTACAAGCTCTATGCCACGGGCGGCACGTCGCGCTATCTGACCGAGAACGGTGTGGAGAACACGCTAGTCTATTGGCCTTCGGATGCCGACAAGAAGCCGCAGGCCCTCGACATGCTCCACGAGAAGCAGATCGACATGGTGGTCAACATTCCGAAGGATCTCACCGTCCACGAGCTCTCCAACGGCTACAAGATCCGCCGTGCGGCCATCGACCTCAACATCCCGCTTATCACCAACAGCCGTCTGGCCTCCGCCTTCATCCGTGCTTTCTGTACGGTGAAGCCCGAGGACATCGACATCAAGCCGTGGGGTGCCTATTAAGTCAGGAATAGACCTATTTCTCAGAACCATATCGGGCTTCGTCCGTTTGATGCTATGTTGTCAGACGGGCGAAGCCTGTTTCTCCTCGCGAGGCTGCTGCGCTTCTGAGGGATCAAGTCTTACCTCATCCCAACATTTTCACCCATCCCAACATTTTCACCCATCTCAACATTTTTAACTCATCTCGGCAATTTCACCCCATCCTAATGTTTTCACCCCATCAAACCCCAGTCTTTACGATGCGACAACTCCTCTACACATTCTTTCTCATGGCCACGGCCGCTCTCTTCTCCTGTGGCAACAATACCCTCCACGGCGAGCATTACGACACGACGCTGGTCGATACGATGCTGGCGATGGTGCCAGGCGGATCGGACGATAGCGACGCCACGCCGCTGCAATGGACCTACAATGCCGACTCCACGCTGGCCACGCTCACGAGCCGTGCCAACCACAAGTCGCAGATCACGGCCCAAAACAAGATGACCATCCAGGTGAGGCTGCGCAAGGGCATTGGCACGCAGACCTTCCTCGTGCTTCGCGACGGCGAGCGCTTCGCCGTGGGCAATAGCGACACGGCCAACATCGTCAACGTCTATAGCGAGGGCAAGATGGTGGGCAAATACCGCCACCAGCCCGGACCCAACAATGCGCCCGACACAGCCTTCATCTACGACAAGGCTTTCCTCTTCAACCTGCGCGCCTCCTCCACCATCAAACTTGAGTTCGAGACCTTCACCAGCGGCCGCATGACCTACGACTTCAAGTGTGAGAAGCCCTTGGAATGGACGAAGCAATAGCGTAGGAGCGAAGAAATAGGGTAGGGGCGAAGGAAAAATGGAGGAGTCCGTCGGCGTGATATGAAAAAAAACACGCTGGGGACGGACATTTTTTCTCATATATTTTGCAAGTTCATAGGAAAGTCGTAACTTTGCACGCGTATAGAATCAATCTAACGAAGAGGCGTGCCGGAGGTTGGCCTCATGCTCCTCAGGGAGCTACGAGATCGGCCTTCAGAGAACCTAAGTACTAACTATCGTGAGAGTAACCTTTTAATGAAAATGGGACAATCATCGGCGGAGAAAGCACGCAAGGCCATCAATGTGGCCGAAATATGGAGCAAAGTAAGTCATTTGCTGAGCACCAAAAAGTTTTGGATGGAACTGCTCGTCATGACGGTGGGCATGTTTGTGGCCTCCTCGGCCGTCCACTTCTTCCAGGTTCCCAGCAAACTGGTCATCGGGTCGTTCTCAGGACTGGCCCTGGTGGTCTATCAGTTGTTTCCTATCGTTTCTGTAGGTACCTACCTGCTGCTGATCAACATCGTGTTGCTCATCCTGTCCTTCATTCTGTTGGGCAATGAGTTTGGAGCCAAGACCGTTTACACCTCGCTCATCGTAGGTCCGATGGTCGATTTCCTGCAATGGCTTTTCCCCATGAAGCAGTCGCTCTTTGCCGTCACCATCGCCGGCACGGGCCAGGTGATGCTCGATCCGTGGTTTGACCTGCTCTGCTTCGTGCTCGTGCTGGGTCTCTCCCAGAGCATCCTGTTCAGCATCAACGCCTCGACGGGAGGCCTCGATATCGTGGCGAAGATCGTCAATAAGTACTGCCATCTCAACCTCGGCTCCTCGGTCATGGTCTGTGGCTGCGTCATCTGCTCCATGGCCATTCTCGTCAACGACATCTCAATGGTGCTCGTGGGTCTGATCGGCACATGGCTCAACGGTCTGGTCATCAACTACTTCATGGAGAAAATCAATCAGAAGACGCGCGTCTTCATCATCTCCGACGACCACGAGAAGATTCAGCAGTATGTCATCAACACCATGCGCCGCGGCCTCACGCTCCATCCCGTCTATGGCGGCTACAGCAACCAGCGGCAGATGCAGATCGAGGTGGTGCTCACCCCCGACGAGTTCTCCGACTTGGTTGATTTCATGCACAAGGAGAAGATACGATCCTTCATGACCTCCGATACGGTCAGCCAGGTGCATGGTATATGGAACAAGCGCCACCTGCTCGACTTCTCGGGCGAATGAGGCTCCCGCTCTCCACGGTAGATGTGCTCAATGGATTCGGTTGGGCAGGTCTATGGACTCAGCCAGCGTGTCAATGAACACTGCCAGAGCGGCAATGGACACGGTAGGCGAGTCAATGGACGCAATGGGGGCGGTGATGAATGGAAACGTGAATCAAGAAAAGAAAAAGATAAGCCTTGGGTGCGGGCAAGCGCAGCGGTTCGGAGAAGTCCGTCCTGCCAGCATAGGCACCCGTTTCAAGACCCGTGAGGGCAAAAGAAGATGTGTATCTATTGTTTAGTTTTATTAGTGTTTTGTGTATCTATTGTGTAATTGTTGGCTCATCAGGTTGACGTAATATTTGGGTATTAAGAGATAAATCAGGTAATAAGAAGAAAGGGCAGACAGGTTGAGAAGACCTGCTGCCCTTTTGGTTTTGATTGTCGGGAGCGTCTTGCGCCTTGGTGGCTCACGCTTCCTTTGGCTTCCTGCGCCTTGATTGCTTTGCCAATCTTGGCTCGCCTTTATTCCACCGTGATCTCGCCCGCGAGGCTCTGCTGCATGAGGCGGCGTATGTCTGCGGGATCCTTGTAGCGCGCCTGCAGAAACATCAGTTTGGTCAGGGCAGCCTCGACGGTGGAGTCGTAGCCGCTGATCACTCCTGCGTCCTTGAGATGGAATCCCGCGTCGTAGCGGCTCATCTCGACCTGTCCGCTCACACACTGGCTGATGTTGACCACCGTGATGCCGCGGTCGTAAGCCTCTCGCAGCAGTCGTGTGAGCCACGGATATTGCGGCGCGTTGCCCGATCCGTAGGTGCGCATGATGATGCTCTTCAGTTCCGGTGCATCCATCATGTGGCGCACGATGTTCTCCTGTACGCCCGGGAAGAGCGAGAAGACATAGACGTCGCTGTTCATCTCGCGGTGGAAGCGTGTCGGCTTCGTGTAGTCGGGCTGCAGGATGTAGGGATCGTGGAAGGAGAAGTTGATGCCCGCGTCGCAGAGGTGGGGATAGTTGAAGGAGTGGAAGGCGTTGAACTCCTCCGCGCTCTGCTTCGTGGCTCGGTTGCCTCGGATCACATGGCCGTCGAAGTAGATGCAGACCTCGGGTATCTTTGGTCTGCCGTCCGCGCCGTAGGTCGAGGCCAGTTCGAGGCTCGACATGAGGTTCTCCTTGCCGTCGGTGCGCAGTTGTCCGATGGGCAGCTGCGATCCCGTGAGCACGACCGGCTTCTGCAGGTTTTCGAAGAGGAAGGAGAGGGCCGAGGCCGTATAGGCCATCGTGTCCGTGCCGTGGAGTATCACGAAGCCGTCATACTGTTCGTAGTGCTTCGCTATCACGTCCACCATGCGCACCCAGTACTCCGGCGACATGTCGGAAGAGTCGAGTGGCGGGTCAAACTGCACGGTGTCCACCTTCGCTGGCAGCTGGTCGTATTCGGGTATCTTCTCCAGCAGGTGCGAGAAGTTGAGCGGTTCCAGCGCCCCCGTCTTCGGGTTTTTGTCCATGCCGATGGTGCCACCAGTATAGACCAGCAGCACCTTCTTGGTTCTCTTTGTTTCAGTCTCCATGATGCGTCAGAAGGTATTGGCGTTGATACATTGGTTGTTCTATATTTTTATATTCCCGTGTCGGGCAGATGGAAGCGGTAGTGCTTGTTGAACACCTCTTTCACCTGGTTGATCTCCAGGAACGTTGTCCCGTTGCCTTTGCCCAGCGATCCCGACAGGTAGGCGATCTTGTCCTCCTCGCCGATGAATCCCTTCTGTCTCAGCATGCGTAGGGCGGCGGTAAACATATACTGCGCCGTGACGTGCTGCTGCTGGTGGATGGCGATGATGCCGTAGCTGAGGTTGAGCCAGCGCTGCAGTTTCTCCTTGTAGCAGATGGCCAGCACGGGGTTGGGTCCGCGGAAGGAAGCCAGCGTGCGCGCCGTCTCTCCCGTCCCGCTGTCCGTGATGATGCCTTTGACGCCGAGATACTCCGTGGCCTCGATGGCGCTCTTGGAGAGAAACTCTCGCTGGTTGATGTCTGCCAAAGGCACCTTCAGGTAGCCCTCGCGGTGGGCGTCCTGCTCCGCCTGTTCCGCCACGCGTGCCATGGTCTGCACGGCTTCCAGCGGATATTTGCCGTTGGCCGTCTCGCCGCTGAGCATCAGGGCGTCGGTATGCGAGAAGACGGCGTTGGCGATGTCCGTCACTTCGGCGCGGGTGGGGCGCGGGTTGTTGATCATCGTGTGGAGCATCTGTGTCGCCACGATGACGGGCTTGTGCTTGCGGATACACTTTTCGATGATGCGGCGCTGTATGCCCGGTATCTGCTCGATGGGCACCTCTATGCCCAGGTCGCCGCGGGCTATCATGATGCCGTAGGAGGCATCGATGATCTCGTCGATGTTGTCCACGCCCTCCTGGTTCTCTATCTTCGAGATGATCTTGATGTCGGAGTGGTAGGCGTCGAGGATGCGCTGCACGGCGTGCACGTCTTTGGCCGATCTCACGAAGGAGTGGGCTATGAAGTCGATGTCCTGGTCTATGGCCAGTCGTATCATGCGCTTGTCGCGGTCGGAGAGAGCCGGCAGGTCGATGTGCTCTCCCGGCACGTTCACGCTCTTGTGCGCGCCCAGCGTGCCGTCGTTGAGCATCCGTGCCGTCAGCGTGTCGCCCTCTTTGCCGACCACCTTCATGGCCAGCGCTCCGTCGTCGAAGAGCACGTCGTCGCCCACCTTCACGTCGTTGGCAAAGCTGGTGCACGAGACGCACACGTGGTCGTGGGTCGTCTCAGTGTCGGGATGGCCGCTGATGGCCACCTGTTCGTCCGTCTTGTATGCTATGGGCTCTTTGACGCCCGTCGTTCTCACCTCGGGTCCCTTGGTGTCTATCAGCAGGGCGAGATGTGGCGTGACGGCCCTTGTGTTGCGGATGATCTTGCGGATGCCCTCCGGTGTAGCGTGGGCCGTGTTCATTCTCACGACGTTCATGCCGGCGAAGAACAAATGGCGAAGGAAGTCCTGCTCACAGTGCTGGTCGCTGATGGTGCATACTATTTTTGTCTGTTTCATGCTCTATCCTTTTTTATGTTACTGCAAAGGTACAAAAAAAATGCGTAATAGCCGCCCTTTCCCCTTTGTTTTTACCGATTATTTCGCCAATGTTTTCCTTCTTTCTCTACTCTTTGTCTCCCGCCTTGAGTTTGATGATGTCACACCACCTTGTGGTGGGATTGGGGCTCTTGTATTCGTGCTTGATGGCGTCGGCGAAGACGCCTGCTTTTCCCTCTCCCCCCTGGCGGGTGTACTGCTGCGCCCCCAGCACGATCGTCTCCGATCCGTAGGTTCGGTTGATGCGGTCGAGGGCCTCGTCCAGGGCCCTTGCCTTGCCGTATTGGTCTGCCGTCACGTCGAAGAGGTCCTGCTGCACTGGGCTCTCGGGCGAGACGCCCATGACGATCACGCCTGCCTTTTTGTATTGGTAGCCCGGCCGGAAGATCCTCCTCAGCACGCCTTTGGCCGTCTGCACCAGCGTGGCGGTGGAGTGGGTGGGCGTGAGGATCCTCGTCTCCTCGAAGTTCCAATACTGGCCGAGGTCTTCCCTGAAGGGATTGGTATGGAGAAATACCCCCACCACCGAGGCCACGCTGTGCTGCGCCCTCAGTTTCTCCGCACACCGTGCCGCATAGTTGGCCACGTGTGTGCTCAGCGTGTCGAGGTCCGCCACCATCCCGTCGAAGCTCCTGCTCGTGCAGATGCTCTTCTTCGCATACTCTTCGTTGGGCACGCAGTCCTTGCCGTTGAGCTCCGCCCATGTGCGGTAGATCACGATGTTGTTGAAATGAGCCCTCACGAAGTCGCCGTGCAGCCTGGTGAAGTCGAGGGCCGTCCTCACCCCATAGGCCGCCAGTTTGGCCGCGTAGCGCCTGCCCACGCCCCACACCTCCTCCACCGGGTAGAGGCCCAGCGCCTTCTCGCGCTTCTCCTCGCTGTCTATCAGGCAGCAGTGGTGATAGCCTGGGTATTTCTTTGCAAAGTGGCTTGCCACCTTCGCCAGCGTCTTGTTGGGTCCTACGCCCACGCTTACCGGCATTCCCACCCAGCGTCTGATCTTCCTGTGCAGCTGCTCGCCCCAGGCCTTCAGGTCCACTCCCTCCAGGTCTTGGAAATAGACGAAGCACTCGTCGATGGAGTAGCGGAAGTAGGCCGGAGCCTCCTGCTTGATGATGGAGACCACGCGGGCCGTCATCTCGCCATAGAGCTCATAGTTGGAGGAGAAGACCGCTATCTGGTCCTTCGGAAACTGCTGCCTGAGTTGGAAAAGGGGTGTTCCCGCCTTCACTCCCAGCGCCTTGGCCTCGTTGCTCCTGGCCACCACGCAGCCGTCGTTGTTGGACAATACGACCACGGGTTTTTCCTCCAGGTCTGGACGGAAAACCCGCTCACACGAGACGTAGCAGTTGTCGCAGTCGATGATGCCGTACATGTCGTCGATTCTTTTTCTCTCCTTTTTTCTCCTCTTTTTCTCGCTGGGCTTCTTTTTCCCTTGTTGGGCTTCTCTTTCCCCCAACGGGCCTACGCCTTTTCGAAGGTCCTGATCAGGTGGACCACCACGCCCCACACCTCAAAGTGGTCCTCCTCTCTGATCTTGAAGACGGGGTAGGCGTTGTTGGCAGGGCGCAGTTCGATATATCCCTCGCGCCTGTGGGTGAGGTCGAGATATTTCATCGTAAACTCCCCGTTCCAGAAGGCGACGACGATCGATCCATTGTGTGGCTCCACGGCCCGGTCTATGATCACGCGGTCGCCGTCGAAGATGCCCGCGTCCTTCATCGAGTCGCCCTCCACGTCGCCATAGAACGACGCCTCGGGGTGGCGGATGTAGTCCTTGTTGAAGTCCAGCGTGTCGTGGCGATAGTCGTCCGCCGGCGACGGAAATCCCGCCATGACGGCCGCGTGCTCCAGTTCGAGCTGCGTGTCGAACAATCCCTTTCTGATCTTGATGTTGCTCATGCTTTCTGTGTTGTGGCGGGCGCGCTGGGCGCCCGCCCTTCGTTCTATTCCACAGCCTTGGCAGCCATGGCCTTGGCCTTCGCCGTTGCCTTGTCGAGCGCTGCCTGCGCCTTTCTTCGGGCTGTCTCGCTCTTGGCCTGCGCCACCTTGTCGTAGAGCTCCCAGAGCCTCAGTTTGGCCGTGGCCTCCTTGTAGGCCTTGGTGAAGGCGTTGGCCGTGGCCTCCGTGGCCGCTTCCTCCTCGGGCGAGGCGTAGGCGTGTCTGTAGCCCTTCTGTCGGTCCCACAGGCCGCGCGTGAAGTCGGGCACCGCCACCGGTGCGCAGTCGTTGTCCAGCGACAGGGCGCTGAGCTCCGCTATCGAGCACCACTCCGCGCCAGGTCGTACACGTCCATGTCGAGCGGCAGTCCGTTCTGCAGACAATAGACCAGGCGCGCCGTCATGACAAAGTCCATGCCGCCGTGGCCTCCCACCTCCTTGGCCAGTTTGCCAAACTTCTTCAGGATCGGGTGGTCATACTTCTCCTCCAGCGCCTTGCGCTCCGCCTCGGGCATGAAGCTGTGTGTGCTGAGGTTGTCCACCTTCGGCTGCACGCCGCTTGCCGAGAGCTGCTTGCTGTCCAGGGCGTATCCCTCGATGGGATATTTGTTGGCAAAGCCCCGCGTGCCCGTGAGCTGGTAGAGACGGTTGTAGGGCTGCGGGTTCATCACGTCGTGCTGCAGCTCTATCACCTTTTGGTTCTCCGTGCGTATGAGCGTCGTGGTGTGGTCTCCGTTGCGGAAGTTGTCACAGGGCTTGCCCGTCTTGGCCTCGACGAGTTCCTTGCCGTGCACGCTCTTCGTGTCCATGGAGACGAGCGTCACCATGCGGTCGCCGCGGTGTATGTCAAGGGCCTGCGCCACTGGTCCGAGTCCGTGCGTGGCATAGAGGTCGCCACGGTTGTCGCGGTTGTATTTCAGTCGCCATCCCAGTTGGTCGGGATCCGATCCGTCGGGGTTCTTCCAGTAGTAGTCCCAGAAGTCGTCGAGGTTGTGGATGTATGCGCCCTGTGCGCGCAGTATCTCTCCGAATACGCCGTGCTGCGCCATGTTGAGCGTGCGCATCTCAAACCAGTCGTAGCAGCAGTTTTCCAGGATCATGCAGTTGAGCTGCTTCTGCTCGGCGAGGTTCACCAGCTGCCAGCACTCTTCCAGGTTCATGGCCGATGGCACCTCGTCGGCCACGTTCTTGCCGTGCTCCAGCGCACATCGTGCCACGACGGCGTGATGCTCCCAGTCTGTGGCGATATAGACGAGGTCAATGTCGTTGCGGCTGCAGAGCGCCTCGTAGCCCTTGGCGCCCGAATAGATGGCTGCGGGCGCCAGTCCGTGCTTGCGCAGGGTCTCGTTGAGCTTGGCTGCGCGCGGCTCCTCAAAGTCGCAGAGCGCCACGATCTCCACGCCGGGGAGCAGGGCGAAGTCGGCCACGGCGTCGGGACCGCGCATTCCCAGTCCCACAAAACCGACGCGCACCGTCTTCATCTTCGGCAGCGTCAGCCCGATCACGTCCTTCTGTCCTGCGGGGCGCTCGGGGCTGTCTATCATGATTTTTCCTTTGTTCCAGTGCCATTGCGTGGAGGGCGAATGCGACTGGGCGCTTGCCGGCAGGGTCCCTGCAGAGAGGATGGCGGCAAGACACATGCCGAGTAATGCTGATTTCTTCATAGCCTCTTGTCTGTTTTGGTATATGATGGTACAAAAGTACTCATTTTTTTTGGTTCCTCGGCGCAATACTCTGTTAATAATTATCAAGACTTTAAAAGTATGATGTTTTCAGAGCCACTTAACCAATATGAGGAGATCCTCAAAGGATGCAATCCGTACATCAATGAAAGAATCTGGTGCAAAGTTAGCAAAAACTTTCCAGACTCTGCTCATCGAGATACTGACTTTATATATGATTCTACCCAGAAAGATAAACTTCACACAGATGGCTCGCTACGGCAAGCACGGCGAGCAGACCTATCGTCAGAATTTCAACCGCAAGAAGAAAGACTGCATCGATTGGCTTCTGTTGAACCTGTCTCTTGCAAGGCGTGTGTTGGACATGGATGGCTTACTTGCCATTGCCATAGACCCATGCTATATCAGCAAGGCTGGGAAGAAAACTCCTCATATCGGACGGTTTTGGTCGGGATGTGCAGGGGCAGTGAAGCACGGACTTGAAATCATGGGCATCGGCTTGCTGGATGTTGCCAACAACAAGTGCATGATGCTGCGTGCCCATCAGACAATAGGGAACTCCGCGCTGAAGATGAGGAACAAGACACTCGTCGAATATTACATCAGTGTTATGAAGCGGTATTCAAAGAAACTGCTGAGTATCACTGATGATATAGTAGTGGCTGACGCATTCTTCTCCACATCCACGTTCGAGAAGGGCATATCGGACTTGGCTTCTATCTAGTCAGCCGCTTCCGTGACAACGCTTGTCTGCATTACATTCCCAAGAAGGAAAAGAGGCGTGGACGACCAAGAGTCAAGGGAGACAAGATTGACTTGGCAAATCTCAACCTCTCATGTATGGAAGAACTGTACATTGATGGACTGGACGGAAAGGCGTACACCCTTAACGAACTCATTGGCTGGGCTAAGGCCGCGTAGCCATATACTCAAATTTTAACGAACTATTGCGGCGAGGGTAACTATTCAGCAATAGTGTAGGCATCACAGCATCCTACCATCCTATAACGACAGGATGGTATGGATAGCTGCAGCTGCGACTGGCCGTTTTTTCCATGCAGTGTCAGCAATGGAATGTATAGAAAAAAAGCGTCTGCTCCATTGTCAGACCTGAAAGTGCGGACACTTTCTGCTTTATCTTCAGTTTTCGGATTCCTCTCTCGCTCGCATTGTTGTCGGGTGGAATTGCGGGATTTTCAAGAAGTTGAATATGTAATCCCTGCATTTTGCGAGTCCATTGCGAAGCCTCTCGAAGTTGGATCTTTAGGTGGAGCAGGTTGGCTTTCAGCAGATCGTCAAGCTTGTCAAGCCAAGTTCTTTTTGTCAATGAATTCATTAGGCCGAGTGTTTCTCTCATGAATGGCTTGTCTAAACAGGCTTGCCACATCTTTCGACCACTGCTGTTTCGGGTCAAGCTCTGTCAAGTATTCCAACTCGCGCAGAAGGTGGGTAAGGCACACTTGGTGATTCAAAAAGTCAAGGGAAAAATACGCGCTGTGCCTGTCGGTCACTGCCACCATGTTTTTAGAGCATCGCCGAACCTCTCTTCAAGCACTTTTGACGAGCGGCCGGCAGCACGGAAGCAAAGCGTCAAGTATGTTGTTTGCGCTATCCACGCCCAATCAATTTCTTGTTGTTGTAGCAACCCGACTCATCGAAGCCCACAACGGGTGATTTCCTCAGCATGTCTTCCCGCAGCTTTATGGCAGGCTTGGATTTCCTCATGGCCTCCTGTACAATGTTCTTGATGGAGCCTTGGCTCATGTGGACAGAAAACACCTCTTCCATCAAAGCCAGTCGCTCGTAAAGGTATGCACTGCACCACGCTCAGGTAGGTCACAACGGCTCTGATGTTCTTGCCAAAAGTTGCCTGGTTGCCCCGCTTGCGCGGCTCGTATCCTCTATTGCAACATCCGCAGGTGCAGGTCTTCTTGTAATGGCGATATTCTCTCACGACAGGCGCCAACGTTGGCAAATCTACAACTTGACTTACATAGTCAAGCTCTCCCGCTATGCCGGACGAGTCACGACCGCACTCGCGACAATATCCACTCATGCAGTCTTCCACAACATTCGGCTTTTCCGTCATATTTCTGTTGTGTGCCTCATGCTAAGGCTGCCCCAGGTTTAAGGCCGCTCTTCTTTCGCAAGGATTTTGTGCGCCGAATCACTTCGGCTTTCATCTTTTCCTTGGAGGGAGGAGTGCTGCTGTTGTTTTCTTGTCGGGCTTCTCATACTTTTCCAGCCGCTTGCGCAGGCTGCGGTTCTCTTTTGAAGCCTTTCCACGTTACGGCGCAAATTCGCATTCTCCGTATGTAGCGCATCGATGGCTTCATGCATCGACTGCATCTCAGATGTCAGCCTTTTCAAGGCTTGCGATATATCCGTAACTTGCTTATTCATAGATACAAAGGTACAAAAAAATATCCGAGATATCCAAAAATAAAGTGTAAATATTTTATTGGTTTTCAATATATTATCGCCTACTTGTTTTGTCAGGATTGTTGACAAAAAACTCAAAGGAGTGTTATTGCTGAATAGTTACGCGGCGAGGATACGCTGATATTCTCTTTTTTACTTTGGTATACTCCTTATTATATATAGGTGTTGTCTTGATTTTGGATTCTGTTTGTCGCAAAAATGCTGGGGCTTGCGACCGTAGTAAGCATGAATATGTTAAATAACTGTTAAATCTTTCATTATTTCGTTCCGTAATTTGGTGGTTTCGACCAAAAGCCGTACCTTTGCACCCGCAATTGAGATTTGGATTACACCGATTCGATTGTTTATGGTTACATCGCGGAGTGGAGCAGTTGGTAGCTCGCCAGGCTCATAACCTGGAGGTCGCATGTTCGAGTCCTGCCTCCGCAACTAAAAGTAAGTAAACGCCTTGATTTTCAAGGCGTTTACTTCTTTTAGGTAGCCGTTGCTCGGACAAGAATGGAACGGCAAGTTGTGTCGGAAGAAATACATGCGTGCTGGTTTTGTCAATATTTCAGCAGGGGTGGTACGTTGCAGTATTCTCGTTTGAACCACAGTTCGAAGACGGGGTCAACCATCTTGAAACCATCGCCCGATTTCTCTATGAAGTCTCTTTCTACAAGAGTCTTTTTGTTTTTGGTGATGGTCCGTGGAGCACCGAGTCCATATTCTGCTACTACCTGTTGGGCATTGAAATGAGTCTCTCCCATGCAGACGGCACGCAGGAATGCTATCTGAGAGGCAGGCATACCATCAATATCGGTAATGAACATATCGGCATTGGTATCCAGAAGTTTGGCGAGTTGTGACTGATAGATTTCCTCTGTTACTTCTGTTGCTGTACGAGTCCAGATGAGAAAGCAGAATTGCTGCACGTACCAGGAGTGGCATTGCATGGCATTGCAGATTCGCTCTATCATATCATCGCTGATAGACTTGCCGTGATTGTAGAAACTGTCGTGAATAAAAGGTTTCCAGTATTCCTTGGCTATCTTCTTCAAGGTCATCATCTGTCCAAAACGATAGAATGGATTCTTCGAGTTGCCGAATATATCCATCATCATGTGGCGTTTACTGCCATAGAGACAGTAGGTCGTACTGTGTTGTCCTTGCCACACCGAACGCATGGTTCCTTCCAGGCGCTTCCAGTCGGGCAGGTTTGCCAATTGTTGGAACTCATCAATACACACGATGACATGGATGCCTTTTGCCTTGGCAATCTTTTCTGGTAGATTGAGAATTTCCTCGGCACTTTCCTTCAAAGGTTTGAAGTTTAGATTTACTTCTACGGCATTCACCGGGTCGCTATTGATGGTAAGGCTTGGAGATATGGATTGGACGAACTTTACGATGTCGGCCCATCCTTTTCCATCGTGGAAGAAACTCCTTGGAGTATTGCACTTGCAAACTTGTTGTAGAACTCTTCCTCGGAGAAAATCTTGAAGGCATCCAGATAGCATACTCTTATGTCCTTCTGCTCTTGCTTCAGCTCTTCCATTGCTGCTTTGACAAGTGAAGACTTGCCCCATCGTCTTGGAGAAATCAGCATCACATTGATGCCTCCTCCAAGGAAAGTCTTGAGGTCTCTTCTATCTTCGATTCTATCTATGAAATATTCATTTTCTGCGATAGAACCATATTCAAATGGTATCTTGTTCATATGCTTAAAGTCTTGATTCTCTGCAAAGTTACAAAATTATACCCAAAGGTATTATACCTGATGGTATAATTTTGAAAACTTTTTGTTTTTTTTGTCCCCATCCCTCTTTTTGAGCGTTAACGGCAATGGAGTTGGACGGTTGAATTCACGTGGAATTATCAGTTTACATTTTCTACGATAAAAAAATCAAACCTATCTGCTATGCTGAATGGTAATCTATATTTTACAATTATTCCTTACGAAACCGAAGAAGGGTTTTATCCATCCATAGATAAAATCTTCAATAGAGATAGATAGCAGATATACGTTTCTTCGCTTTACAAGGAGGTGATTATAATAGTATGAACGTAAAAAGACACACACCGAAGTAATATCTTTGCAGCCGAAACGTTATCTATATAAATGTAATACACGAATATGGCACTGAATCAAACCAACAAAACTCGTGTGGGTTGTTGAGACCTGTGCTGCTTCGCGTTAAAGATATTATATTCAATTAGTTGTTAACAATAACGGAGAAGATATAATGAGACTTACAAAAGAAAAACTTATTGCGCTTTGGAGAATTAGAAAACAGATTTTTAATAATCCAATTAACAAAAAAATCAAAGACCGATACGAAGAAGTTGCATCTCTGTTTAAGGAAATTGCAGATTGTAATATTTCATTTGATGAAGAAGCTAAGGTCTATACCTTAAATGGGACAGAAATCATACTGAAGGATGGAACTTATCCTTCTGTAGACAGCTATTTCTCTTGCAAAGAAGATGAAATGACTGCAAATTATGCTTTCGGTGGTATAAAAATTATGTGTAAACGTTTTCCAGATAAATTCACAGATTTAATTACCAAGATAGGATGTGTTCTTGGTGGATTTACCATGGACGATAAACATATAATGAAGGACGAATATCGTATTATTTCTAATAGTTCGACCGGTTTGAGTGATAATAAATCGTTGACCAGTACAGGGCAGATACGTCATCCATCGTCTCATTTTGCTGACAACAATTATTTCTTTAATGTGATAAACACTATAAAAGATATTTCTAATGATACATTCCAATGTGATCAATCTAAGTTGGTTCTTAGATGGCCAAATTCTTCATATTATTCAGATGATAAGCAAGCAGAAGAGTCACAGAAAGAGGCTCTGAGATACAGATTCCCATATAAATTCTTTTATATGTGGACACATGATGTTTTGCACCCAGTAAGTTTGATGGCATATAAAAATTTAGTCTTACAAGAAGACTCCCAAATTAAATATGCTCCTGATTCAGATCTTGGACAAGACATCATAGACTTTACAGGTACTAATGGTGGTTGGAGTATGTATTCATCTGCGATTAAGAATATGATTCCTGACGATGAGCAAGGTGAGGATTTCTGGAAAGAAATGTCTCAGCTAATTTCCATTGTCATGATTCAAGATCAGCAGATGAAAAATATACAGGAACTGTTAGAAACAGGCAACAAAGCAATTATTCTGTATGGTCCTCCAGGAACTGGAAAAACATATACTGCAAAAAGAACTTATCTGTAGCGAACTTGATATTTCTAACGAAGATTTAAAAGACTATAAGTTTAATGGTGATGTATCAATCAAAGAGAAAGGAGCCTGGGCTTTGGTCCAGTTTCATCCTAACTATACTTATGAAGATTTCATCGGTGGTATAAGTCCATGTCTAGCCAGTGGCTCTTTGTCGTACACCTTAAAGACAGGAATTTTCAAAAAAATATGTGATGAAGCATCCAAAGCTGAAAATGTATCCAAAAAGTTCATTATTGTAATTGATGAGATTAACAGAGCTGATTTGTCTTCTGTGTTTGGTGAATTGATGTATGCTCTTGAGTACAGAGATGAACCAATTTCCATTCCAAACTTCCAAGAGTTGTTTGTTATTCCATCAAACGTTTACATCATCGGTACGATGAATAGTATTGACAAAAGTCTCGTTACTTTTGATCTGGCACTTCGTAGGAGATTTGGCTTTATTAAGATTATGCCTCAATTACAAGTATTGGAAACTATTTTGTCAGATTATAAAATTGAAGAATCTTGTTTGACGAATTTCATCGCTAGATGTAGAGATCTTAATGAACATATTTCAAGACCAAATAGCAGGCTTCAACTTGGAGTTGATTACCAGATAGGCCATGCTTATTACGGTAAAATCAAAGATTTCCTCACAAAATGCAAAGAGTCTGACCCTGTACAAATTATAACATCATTTGATCTGGAGAAACTATGGGAATATCATTTGGAACCTTTATTGGAAGAATTCTTAGGCAATAGAATTGAAGATTCGGAGGTGATCAGATGCTTAGAGGAACGAAAGAATGAATTCACAAAACCGTTAGTATGAGTTTAATATTACAAGATAGCAATTTCCAAGACGGAATCACAAAGCGGTATCATGAACAATGTGCTGCTTATATGAATACGGTTGACCAACTTCAACAGAAGATTGTAGATGGTCAACTGGAAATTGTAAATCTTCAAACATACAATCCAAGGTCAGAGATAGAATCTCCGGTATGGTACGAAATTAAATCATACGGAGAAAAAAGAGGATATAAAGTAGTGAATGAATGCCATTTCTATTCCTCACATTACATAGGTAGATATTCTCATGACGGCTATGCTATTATAATAAACCCAAGATTTGGTAATATTTTTAATTATCTCGTTAGCTATGCCACAAACATTTATATACCCTATGGACAATCAGAGATTTCGTTTAACACCCAAAACAATTCTTATTGGTTAATTGCGCTTCTCTGGAAAGCAATGCTCAATAGAGCACTAACAACAGGACAAATTCCCAAAGAATACATTACTATTACTAAAAATCAGAAAAATTATCGCGGACATTTAGCAATAGCCAGGCATATTCGTGTAAATCTTTGTGATGCCACTCGATTTTATTGTTCATATAAAATACTATCTATGGACAATATTATAAACAGAGTTATACGTACTATATATAATCTGCTTAAGAATAAAGGGCTGTCCTCACTAGTTGCTGAATTTGAGGCTTACGATAAATATCTAAGTTCAATGAGCGTTAGCTCTGGTATAATGGATGTACACGAAATAGATGACATTAGATATACAAGGTTAAATGCCCCATATAAGCCTGTTATGGAATTAAGTCGCACTATTTTGGCGAACCATAAAGCTGAATCGTCAACTTGCAATAGTGTAAATAGTGATATTTCTTATTTCGTAAATATTGCAGATCTTTGGGAAATGTATCTTTTAAAACTATTGCAGAACAATCTTCCATCTAAATATCATGTATATTCACCCAATATGGGATTTGGAGAGAGCCTTCTTGAAGGTGGTATGCGTGAGATTAGACCAGACATTATAATAGAGAAAAATGGAAAAATCTTGATGATAATAGATGCAAAATATAAGGATTATACGCAATTTGGAAAATCTGCTGTATATGGAGTAGGTCGTGAAGACCTTTATCAAATGACAACATATCTTCATCATTATGGTAATGAAGATCAAAATATTGTTGGCCTGTTTACCTCACCGGTAGCATGTCAGGATAATGACATTCATGTATATACCCATAATAAGAACCATTGCATTGGACTTGTTAATCTGGATATAGTTAATGCAGACGATAATATAGACTTGCTTCATAGAAATGAACATTCATATATAGACAATATCACTAAGATTCTTGACGGCTTATGTTAAACGAGCATTTCGTAGATGTACTTTCTCGTGTACCTCAAATCCGCAGCTAATAGGACTTAGTGCGTTTTTTGCTTACAAAGCGAGAAACAATCATCTTGTCGCACATGTTCTTGTTAGGTGGTCTGCCACACACCTTCGCAGCTGGTGAACGGCAATGCTCCGTTTTTTAAGCCTCTTTTAACCCCTTTTCCGCATCGAAAGTGAGTGGATACAACTATCCCGAGTGGGTGGGAATGCTCCGTTTTCGCCACCCCCAACCCCCTCGGTGCTTTCAGGTATAGATTATTAGGCTACGCCTGTACCTGGAATTGCAGTTCTATGTTGAACTTGCGTTTGCTAGCTGGTTTTTCCGACTAGTTTGTGACTGGCGAGCCCGAAGTGGGATGCGCGAACTCTTAATGTAAGTTCGTAAGTTTGTAAGTTTGTAAGTTCGTAAGGTTGTTGGTATGGTTACAACACCTCTTGCCTGTACGATTTCTTATACACCCCTCTGTCGAGTCGCTCGACCATTCCCTGCTGCTCCCATCGGCTGAGCATGGTAAACACCCTACCTTTCGTTACTTCGAAGCCCCTTGCTGAAAACGGAGGATATCCACCCACCCAAAACGGGGATATCCGTTCACTTTTCTGGCTCTTTAGTCTAATGGCGTTGCAAAATTAGTCATTTCTGTGGGTTTCTGTACTTTTTATGTTGCTTTTTTGGCGCATGGAGGTTCCTTTCAACTCAAAGCGCACGCTTGTGTGCACCAACCGGTCGAGGATGGCGTCTGCCGCGGTGGTGTTTCCCTTCATCACGTCATACCAGTTCGCCACGGGCAACTGCGAGACTATGATGGTGGCCTTCTGCCGTGCCTGTCCTCTATGATCTCCATGAAGTCAAGCAGCTGCTGCCCGTCGAGCACCTTCATGCCAAAGTCATCCAGTATGAGCAGGTCCGTCTGTGCCAGCTTGGCAAAGAAGCGGTGCAGCGTGCTTGAGATGCGTGCAAGGGCTATTTCCTCGAAGAGGCGATAGAGATTGTAGTATGCCACCTTGTGGCCATTCATGCAGGCCTGATGGCCGAGGGCCGTCCCAAGCCAGCTCTTGCCTGTTCCGGCAGCTCCGGTTATGGGCACGGACACTCCCTTGCGCACATAGTCGCATGTGGCCAGGTTCAGCACCTTCTGTTTGTCCACTCCGCGCTTGCCGTCGTAAATGACCTCGCTGAGGGAGGCCTGGTAGCGGAAGCGGGCTTTCTTCACGATACGTGAGTTGCGGCTTGTCGTCCGACTGTCCTGCTCGGCCTGTATGAGCAGCTGCAAGCCGTCCTTGAGGGAGAGCGAGTCATGCTGTCGCGTCTCCTGCATGGTAGTCCAGTAATGGGCCATTCCTTGGCATTTTCAGACTTCTTAGGGCGTTTGATATTTCATCCATTTGTTTGTTGTTTTGGGTGGGTTGATGTATGTGTTGTTTAACTCTGTTACCTAAACTGCTCGCGTCCTCTTATGTTGTCATGCTCGGGTGGGGAGAGAAGGCTGCCTTCCTGTGCCACTCCCGCGCATTTGCTTTCCACAAGAGAGCGTATGAACCTGTAGTTACAGCGTCCATGCCTCAGGGCAGTCTCGCAGGCCGTACGGAAGACCACCGGCTCGCTGCTTCTCTGCAGGTTGAGCAGGCCGTCGCATGTGCGGTAGTGTGTCTCCGCTGGCATGTTGGAGTCGTAGAAGATGCGCGTCATCACCTCTGCGAGTTCCCTGGACGCCTTTCTGGCACGCTCTATGTACTTGCCGGCGCTCAGTCCCCTGTACTCGCTCGAGTTGCTTGCAAGGTGCTCCTCCACGATGGTGTACTTGCCTTTGGCATGGTCTCTTGGGTGCGTTGCGACGAGTTCCCCGTCCACGTAGATTTTCACGAGCGAGCGTGTAGGCCACGTGGGCCTTTTGGAGATATGCTGGTACGGCACGCTGTAGTAGTGCTGGTCGCGTCCGAGGTATATGCAGCAGTTGGTGGACACCTTTGAGGCTCGTGTAGGAGACTATCTCAAAGTCCGTTGCCGGCAGCGGCCTCAGGTTGGGGCGGTCGATGGCAAGGAAGCGCTCCTCGCGGGTGTACGGGTTCTTCTGCATGCGCTTCTGGTTGTGCTTGCGCATCTTGTCCGTGGCTGCGGCATTCAGCTCGTCGATGGAATAGAAGGTCCGTTGCGGAGCTCCGCGAAGACGCGCATGTATACGAGCCTGACATTGCCCTCCACGTTGGACTTGTCCCTTGTGGCGGACGGGGCGTGCCGGCACCACGACCGTTCCATAGTGGTTGGGCCATGTCCTCGCTACCCTGTTGAGCGACGGCTCGTACCTGTCGGTCTTGACGACCGCCGCCTTGAGGTTGTCGGGAACGAGCATTCTCGGCACGCCTCCAAGGTGTTTCAGGCACTGTGTGATGGCGTACACAAAGTCCTCCGTGCGCTGTGACGGGACGAAGAGCAGGAAGCCGTAGTCGCTTGCGGGAAGTGTTGCAACAAAAGCCTTAAGATTGCACCATCTCGCCCGTCTCCAGGCCGATGTACCCCATCGTGTCACCCGTGAAGTCAAGGAAGAGCTTCTCACCGCCCGTGCGCATGTCCGCCAGAACGGTCGATGGAGACTCCTTCTTCGCCTCGGTGTTCTGGCTGTAGTGAAAGCGGAACTGGGTGAGGCTGTAGTGGTCGTCGGGATGCTCCTCCACGTACTCCTCCCACAGGAGTTTCAGCGTCACGTGCTTGCGCCTCATCTCCTCCCTGGAGGTATGGAAGCAGTTCCTTGAACACCTCGAAGCGACTGTCCGTGTATGGGATTGCCGCCCTTTGAGGCGATGCTCAAGCACGGATCGTCGAGTTTGAGAAGGCCGTCTATGCCGAGTCTGTCGGCAAGAGCCTTCCTTACGTAGTTGTTTGCGGTCTCCTTGTTGATGCCGACTATCTCGGCGGCCTTGCGGTTGGAGACACCCTCCTTCTTCAGGAGCAATAGCTGTTTAATCTGGCTCATGTCCTTTGTCTTTCCTGCCATGGTCACGTGTTGTATGTTGGTTCTTCCACATACAATAACGTAAAAAAAAGAGCAGAGAAGTGAACGGACATGCTCCGTTTTTTTTAATGCGGGTTGACATTCAACGGGAAAAGTGAACGGACATGCTCCGTTTTTCGGTCGCAAGCGTCTTGATGACAGCGACTTCTGTTTTTCCGAGTGAACGGACATGCTCCGTTTTTCGTGCTATTTAGGTGGTCTGTCACACACCTTCGTAGCTGGTGAACGGCAATGCTCCGTTTTTTGAGGCGTTTTGGGGCGTTTTAATCGATGTTGAACGGCAATGCTCCGTTTTTTAAGCCTCTTAACCCCTTTCCCGCATCGAAAGTGAGTGGATACAACCATTCCGAGTGGGTGGGAATGTCCGTTTTCGCCACCCCTCACGCAAATGGAGGTATCCCACACCATAGTAGAGCGCAAGCATCTGTTGGTTGACAGCCTTAGCCGCATCCAACTGATTTTGCAAGATGGCTGACTTGATAAGTTGTACAGCCTCGTTATATCTTTGTGCTTATCTGTTCCATTTTCTTATTCCTCATTAGTTAGCTTGTCAATCCTTGTTCTGTCATGATTTTTTTAATCACTATTTGTGGTGTTAATAGCTTGCTGCCTTTCGATTTCTTGGAGTGATGGCGACTGCTGCACCCCTGTTTTTAGCCCGTAGGTGCTGTCAGTGACCGTAAGCGTGTCCGCGATGCAACCTTGTTCAGCATCTTTCAATTCTTTACCTTTGCCGCGCGAATATAATATCACCAATATGACAGCAGCAAAACGATACGAAAGTGTATGGAATGCGTTCTTAAACGAACTGTCCCATAATCCTACGGCCACTCTGACTTCTTTTCTAAAAAGATGTAATGTTAGACAGGGCAGAATGAAGCGATGGATGGAAAACAACGGACTGTCCGTAAAGGAAGCCAAGAAGCGCCTTCGTGACTGTCAGCACGATGGCATTGGGGACCCAATGTCACCCTTGTCCGAAGATTCTGGCAGTCTGTTCCTGCCAATGGCTACAGACAAGCCCGCCCCACGATCCGAGTCCTGCGACATACTCTCTGGAGTAAGCCTGACATTCCCCGACGGTACCCAAGTGAACATAAAACGTGGTAGCGCGCAAGCGGTCATGTCGTTTCTCAAACTTTACCAAAGGGAGGACCTGCCATGTTTGGACTGAATGACGGAATGCGCTACTATGTCTGCCAGCGCTATGTGAGAATGAACCTTGGGGATAAACGGCCTCTACAAGTTGGTGTCGCAGGAGATGGACCTGCCCCCGCTAAGCGGAGCCGTATTCATCTTCTTCAAAAACCGGCAGCAGGTGAAACTCCTGCGTTGGGACACGGACGGCTTCATGCTATATCAGAAACGTCTGGAAAGAGGGACCTTCGAGATACCCTATTTCAATATTGGCAAGAAGGCATGCGTAATACCCTACAAGACCCTGTCCGCCATACTGAGCGGAATATCGTTGAGATCAATAAAATATCGCAAGAGACTGAATATAGATGGTTCCGCGCTCGCAAGTTACTGATAATCAGTATTATTTTTGATAAAAATAGATAATATTATCTTTGGTAGTCTCGTCTTTTTTTCGTACCTTTGTAGTATGAAAAAAGACGAGATGATCGCATTGTTGCAGCAGCAAATTTCCTTTTTGCAGCAACAACTCCAGGAGGCGAACCGCAAGGCGGACGCCCTCCTGAAGGAGGTCGCGTCTTTGAGAAACCTTCTTGAGCGCAAATCGGAGGAAGAGGCCAAGCAGAAGCGCGTAATCAAGGGGCTCGCCAAGATATCACAGAACAAATCGGAGAGGCAACCATCGGCGCCTGCGTCCCAAGAGGCAGTGCCAGGGCAGCCTTCGGAGAAGAAGGAGCGCGCCCATACCAACAACGGCGCGAAGCGCAAGCAGCACCTGGAGGTGGAGGTGGTCGAGGAGAATGTCGACCCTGAGGACCCGCGCTTCAACAAGGACCTGGCAAGACTGTACAAGACAAGGGACGTGATACGCTACGAGCTCATCCCCATGCGCTTCATCAAGAAGGTATATCACGTGCGGACGTATACCCAGAACGACGAATATTTCTCGGGCAAGGCTCCCGACGCGCCGTTCCTCAACTCGCAGTACGACGGCTCGTTCATCGCGGGCATGGCACAGCTCAGGTACATGTACGCAATGCCGGTGGAGAGAATCGTGAAGCTCTTCAACGACAACGGCTTCGACATGGACAAGGGAACGGCGCATGGCCTGCTCCGAAAGACGGAGAGGCTTTTCGAGAACCTTTACCATGTGCTCGGCGACCCATCAAGGAGGACACATACATCGCCCGGCGACGAGACATACCACAGGGTACTTGTTGATACCAAAAACAAGAACGGAAAAGGAATAAAGAAAGCCTACGTGTGGGTGGTGACGGCAGTGAACACAGGACTTGTATACTACTTCTATCATGACGGCTCAAAGAAGAGAGGATATCATACTGGATTACATAAAGGGCTACCGAGGAGCCTTCCAGTCAGACGGCTTCTCCCCATACCGCAAAATGGCAAAGTGGCTCTTGCGCCTTTGGCCTGCTTCCAGCATGTGAAGAGAAAGTTTCTCGACTGCGGGGACGATTTCGACACCAAGGTCATAGTGCGCCTCGCCAACTACATTTACCCACCGGGACCACAAGCACATAATCGGGGTGGACGGCTGGACGGAACGTGACCACTACAAATGGCGGCAACAATATGCGCTGCCCGTCATGCGGATTATAAGGAAAAAGCTAGAGCGCATGGCCGCGGACAAGTCTCTCTTGCCCAAGACGGAGAAGTATGATGCCGTACATTACATGCTCAACGAGTGGGATGGCCTGATGAACATCTTTACAAGAGGAGACTATCATCTGGACAACAATCTCGTGGAAAGACTCAACAGGTATATTTCGTTATCCCGAGAAACTCACTGTTCTTCGGGTCGCATACTGGTGCAAGGCGGGCTGCCATGTTCTATTCGCTCGCATCGCTCATGCAGGTTGCAAGGTGTCAACTTCTTTAAATATATATCAGATATCATAAACAAAGCGGCAGCGATGCCACCACGAACACCGCTAAGCAAGTATCGGGACCTGCTGCCTGATAGGTGGAAACAAAAAATATCGCTCAAGAATAGAAACTTGAGCGATATTTTTTTTGACGCATAGATACTAGCATCGCGGACACGCTTACCAGTGACCCTACAAAATCACGCATTATCTTTGAATTCTCTTCTCTTTTTCCTTGTTTTTTGGAGTGAAGGAGAGTGGAAAGGGAAAATTGTAACTATTCAGCAATAGTGTAGGCATGCAGCATCCTACCATCCTATAACGACAGGATGGTATGGATAGCTTGCAGCTGCGACTGGCCGTTTTTCCATGCAGTGTCAGCAATGGAATGTATAGAAAAGAAAGCGTCTGCTCCATTGTCAGACCTGAAAGTGCCGGACACTTTCTGCTTTATCTTCAGTTTTCGGATTCCTCTCTCGCTCGCATTGTTGTCGGGTGGAATTGCGGGATTTTCCAAGAAGTTGAATATGTAATCCCTGCATTTTGCGAGTCCATTGCGAAGCCTCTCGAAGTTGGATCTTAGGTGGAGCAGGTTGGCTTTCAGCAGATCGTCAAGCTTGTCAAGCCAAGTTCTTTTGTCAATGAATTCATTAGGCCGAGTGTTTCTCTCATGAATGGCTTTGTCTAAACAGGCTTGCCACATCTTTCGACCACTGCTGTTTCGGGTCAAGCTCTGTCAAGTATTCCAACTCGCGCAGAAGGTGGGCCAGGCACACTTGGTGATTCAAAAGTCAAGGGAAAAATACGCGCTGTGCCTGTCGGTCACTGCCACCATGTTTTTTAGAGCATCGCCGAACCTCTCTTCAAGCACTTTTGACGAGCGGCCGGCAGCACGGAAGCAAAGCGTCAAGTATGTTGTTTGCGCTATCCACGCCCAATCCAATTTCTTGTTGTTGTAGCAACCCGACTCATCGAAGCCCACAACGGGTGATTTCCTCAGCATGTCTTCCAGCAGCTTTATGGCAGGCTTGGATTTCCTCATGGCCTCCTGTACAATGTTCTTGATGGAGCCTTGGCTCATGTGGACAGAAAACACCTCTTCCATCAAAGAAGCCAGTCGCTCGTAAGGTATGCACTGCACCACGCTCAGGTAGGTCACAACGGCTCTGATGTTCTTGCCAAAAGTTACCTTTGGTTGTTTGCTTGCGCGGCTCGTATCCTCTATTGCAACATCCGCAGGTGCAGGTCTTCTTGTAATGGCGATATTCTCTCACGACAGGCGCCAACGTTGGCAAATCTACAACTTGACTTACATAGTCAAGCTCTCCCGCTATGCCGGACAAGTCACGACCGCACTCGCGACAATATCCACTCATGCAGTCTTCCACAACATTCGGCTTTTCCGTCATATTTCTGTTGTGTGCCTCATGCCCAGGCTGCCCGCCGGGTTTAAGGCCGCTCTTCTTTCGCAAGGATTTTGTGCGCCGAATCACTTCGGCTTTCATCTTTTCCTTGGAGGGAGGAGTGCTGCTGTTGTTTGAATTCTTGTCGGGCTTCTCATACTTTTCCAGCCGCTTGCGCAGGCTGCGGTTCTCTTTTTGAAGCCTTTCCACGTTACGGCGCAAATTCGCATTCTCCGTATGTAGCGCATCGATGGCTTTATTGCATCAACTGCATTCAGATGTCAGCCTTTTCAAGGCTTGCGATATATCCGTAACTTGCTTATTCATAGATACAAAGGTACAAAAATATCCGAGATATCCAAAAATAAAGTGTAAATATTTTATTGGTTTTCAATATATTATCGCCTACTTGTTTTGTCAGGATTGTTGACAAAAAACTCAAAGGAGTGTTATTGCTGAATAGTTACGGAAAATTCTTGGTTTGTTAACAAAAGTGAAGATGTAAGGTGTGATCGTGAGCGAGGGAGATGCTAGATAGTTCTTTTACCAATCTTAAATAGCAGATATAGAGATGTTTAGGTGTTGTCTGTTCAACCAATAGATAGCAGGTCTGACTTGTAGAAACTTACGAACTTACAAACTTACGAACTTACATTAAGGATTTGAAGAAAAGGGTCAAAGGGTGGGAAATGTATCTCAAAGAAATAGTATATATAAATATTAATATTTATATATACTATTTCTTTGACCTCGACCGTGTGTTGTTTTTTGCTTAATGTAAGTTCGTAAGTTTGTAAGTTGGTAAGTTCGTAAGTTTGGAGTGGGAGCTTCCTTACCAACTTACGAACTTACCAACTTACAAACTTACATTAAGGATTTCAACTTTCTTCCTAGATAGTTTCAGTGAAAAATTATCTGTAAAGGATATTCAGAACAGTAGTCAGTGGTTCACATAGCTTTGCTATGTGCCATTTTCTCCAAGATTAAAAAAAGTTGGAAAATATTTGTGATTTTATTTGGAAGTATGAAATATTCTTCGTACCTTTGCAGCGCAAACTGAGACTTGCGGAGCAAACCCATAGAGGGCCCGCGACGGGCTTTCCTTACGACAGGGGCGAGGGACAAACAAATAGTGGCGCCGGTCCTAAGCTACCATCGGCAAGGTCTCCATTTTGAACACCTTTAAACACCTTAAACGCAATGATCAATTACAGCATCACGGCAAGAGCCGTCAACCCGAATCTCTTCGAGATCAACCAGGCCAAGACGCGTATCAACCAGGCCAAGGCCGAGGGCAAGACGCCCGACCCCAAGGACGAGGCACTCGTCGGGACCGTCGTCACCAACTACTTCGCCACGGCACAGTACACCGAGGTGATGGGTATCGAGAAGTTTGCCCGCCACATTGCCGACCACGGCACGACCTACTCCCGCGCCGACATCATGGCGATCCTCTACATGGCAGTAGATTGCATGCGCGAGCAGCTGCTGGAGGGCAAGAAGATCCGCCTCGGCGAGCTCGGCGACTTCTCCCTGTCGCTCAGCAGCAAGGGCGCGGAGACAGCAGAGAAGTTCAGCTCGCAGAACATCCAGCGCGTCACGGTCTGCTGGGAGCCGGGCAGCGAGTTCCGCAACCTCCTCGCCGACGCCGAGTTCAACCTCGTCGCCACGCGTTCGGCCCAGGCAGCCGTCCTCAAGGCCATCAAGGAGGGCAAGACCAACGTCGATATCTCCGCGCCCATCAACCCGGACGGAAGCCCCTCCAACCCGGGAAGCCCCTCCAACCCGGGCGGCACGACGAAGCCGAAGAAACACACGCTGACGGTCCGCTCGGCCAACGAGAGCCAGGGTAGCGTCTCGGGCGGCGGCACCTTCGACGAGGGCAGCACACAGACCGTCCAGGCCACGCCGAAGACCGGCTTCGCCTTCGACAAGTGGAGCGACGGCAGCACGCAGAACCCGCGCACGGTGAAGCTGTCCTCCGACCTCACGCTCACGGCTTCCTTCAAGACGGCCACCACGGGCGGCGGAGACCAGGGCGGCGGCACGCTGGGCGATTAACCCACGGGGCGGGTCGGCAGGCCTCACGGCCCAACGAGCAGCAGAACGACTGCTTGTAGCCACGGCTCTTGCAGCCACGTCTGCACCAGTCGCTGACCCTGCCACCCGCCCTGCGTAAAGGGGGAGGGCGAAGCCCCAGGGCTTCCCACGGGCCACCCGCCCACGGCGCCTACTAAAGGAAATTCGCCATACGATCGGAACGCCCTCTCGCCCTCTCCCTCACCCTTACCGCCTGCTGAGGAGGAAAAACAACAAATACAACATTTACAACTATGAACAAACGCGGGGACAAAACACACGCTACGCGTGTAACAAGCCCTCTGCAAGGTAAACAACAAGATACAACAGCTTCGCGGGGACATGCGCAGAACTGAGCTTGCTCAAGTTATGCCATGGCGAGAAAGAGTGCCATGAAATGGAACAGCTTCGCGGGGACATATGGCTAAGCGGACAATACTATGCAGGAAATGCGTCAAGTTGTGTGAGCAAGGCGAAGCGTTGTAAATGTTGTTTCTCTACAAGCAACCTTCGGCCTCGAAGAGGCAATGTCCTTGGCGAAGCGTTGTTACTTGTTGTAAAGGTTGTTTTAGTTGTTTTCTTAACTCAACCTAATGACATTGAGGATATTGAGTGGACAAAGCAAACTTGGTTGTAAAATATTGTAAAAGTTGTATTGGTTGTCTTCTTCACTTGTCCTCGCGTTGCCAGCGAAAGCAGAGAGAAAAGACTTCATTTGTCAAACCCTTAAACGAAAAGAAAAATCATGGATGAAAAGAAAAGACAGGTATGGCGCTTCGTCATTCAGACCGCCATCTCGATTCTCACGGCCATCGCCACGGCCCTCGGCGTGACGAGCTGTATGGCGGCTGCGTAGCCACGGCAAAACTACGGCAAGCATGCGGCAGTAGCTCACGGTCAGGCGCAGGAAGAATCGACTTTTTTATACCACCCGACTAATAATATAGCTTGATCTTTGCGGTATATGCGAAAAAAGTCATATATTTGCAGCGATAAATCTATTGGTAACAAATAAGCGATTTGAAAATGAGAAAAACCGCAATGAAAACTGTTCTCGCCCTGTTGGTAGGCGCGGTGACCTTGAGTTCATGTATCGGCTCTTTCGGACTGACCAACAAACTGTTGGACTGGAACAAGGGCTTGAGTAACAAGTTTGTCAACGAGCTGGTCTTCATCTTGATCAGTCCCGCCTACGCCGTCTGTGGCTTGGCCGACCTCCTGGTGCTCAACACGGTGGAGTTTTGGACTGACAGCAAGGTCATTGCCCATGTGGGAGAGACAAAGGAAGTGATGGGTCAGGACGGCAGGATGTATGCCGTGAAGACGCTCAAGAACGGTTATGAGATAACGGACCCCAACGGCGAGAAGTCCTACTTGGTATATAACAAGAAGGAGAAGAGCTGGAACTACAAGGACAATGGCGCCCTGAAGGAGCTCTTTCGCTTCAACGACGACGGCACGATCCGCGCCACGCTGCCCGACGGCAAGAAGATGGACGTCACGCAGGACCAGGCCGGTCTCTACCAGCTTCGCGCAGCCGTACACGAGAGTGTCTATTTCGCAGCAAGATAGAACAGGGCGCTCTGACAAGAGACCGCATATTGGGCTAAAACAAGGCCGTACAGATCGCTCTCGCGCGAGAGAGCAAAAAAGAAAGTGAACGCAAGACGCCCCCGGCTGGAGAACGACTTCCGGCTGGGGGCGTTGGTGTGTTGCGACGCGGGTGGCGGGGCCGGCGCGGTGGTCGGCCCGGGACCAGTCCTATTTGTAGAGGTAGCGCTTGATACTCTTCTTTGGTGTCTTCTCAAACTCCTCCTCCAGGATCTCAAATTCGGCCACCTTGCTGTAGGCGGGCACCACCTGGTTGAGCTGCTGGCGGTTTTGCTCCATCACGCCCTTGAGGTCTTCGTTGTTGAGACCCAGGAGCTTCGCCTCGTCGTAGTCGGGATGGACGAGGCCCACGAGCTTGTCGCCCCGCTGCACGACGATGCTCTCGCCGACGAGGGGCAGCGAATTGAGCTTGTCCTCGATCTCCTCGGGATAGATGTTCTGGCCGTTGGATCCGAGGAGCATGTTCTTGGATCGGCCGTTGATATAGACATTGCCATCGGCGTCCATCGTGCCGAGGTCGCCCGTGTGGAACCATCCCTCGGCGTCTATCGCCGCCTGGGTGGCCTCGGGATTCTTGTAGTAGCCCAGCAGGACGTTGGGACCCTTGGTGAGGATCTCGCCCGGCACGTTGGCAGGGTCGCTGCTGTCGATGCGCACCTCCTGGTGGTAGGCGGCCTGTCCGCACGATCCCTGAGCGAAGGTCTGCCAGTCGCGGTAGCAGATGATGGGGCCACACTCCGTGGCACCGTAGCCCACGGTATAGGGGAAGCCAATCTTGCGCAGAAAGGCCTCCACCTCGCCGTTGAGCGCAGCACCGCCGATGATGACCTCGTAGAGGTTGCCGCCGAAGGCCTTGCTCACCTGGGCGAGGATGGCGGCGCGCACCTTCTTGCTGATGACGGGCATGGCCATGAGCAGTCGCATCTTGTTGTTCTGCAACTTGGGGAACACCTTCTTGCGGATGATCTTCTCAATGACCAGCGGCACGGCGATCATGATGCGCGGCTTGACGTCGGCCAGCGCCTGGGCGATGACGGCGGGAGAGGGCACGCGGTTGAGATAGTAGATGTGCATGCCCTTGAGAAACTCGAAGATAAACTCAAACGCCATGCCGTACATGTGGGCCATGGGCAGGATGCTGATGACGTTGTCGCCGCGCTTGAGCGTCTTGCCCAGCACGTGGAAGGCGAAGTCGGCGTTGCTCCACAGCGACCGGTAGGGCAGCATCACGCCCTTGGAGCGCCCGGTGGTGCCGCTGGTGTAGTTGATGAGGGCCAGCTCGTCGGGGCTCTGCTCGCGGTAGTAGTGGACGTGCTGCTGGCGAAAGTATTTCGGATACTTCTTGCCAAACATCTCGTTGAGGTGTTCGCGGGCGTAGGTGAGCTGTTCGGTGCGGCTGACCACGAGCGAATAGTCGGGGATGTAGATGATGCCCTCCAGTCCAGGCATCTTCGTGGCGTCGATCTGCGTGGCCGCCACGTCGCCGATGAAGAGGAGCTTGGCGTCGCTGTGGTTGACGATGTTGTGGACCTGGTCGGGCGTGAACTCGTGGAGGATGGGCACGGCCACCGCGCCATAGGTGAGGATGGCGAGGAAGGCGGCAGCCCAGGCCGCGGAGTTGCGTCCGCAGAGGGCTATCTTGTCGCCCCGCTGCACGCCCGAGGCCTCAAACATGATGTGCAGTTTCTCTATCTTGCGCGCCACATCGTGATACTGCAGCGTCTTGCCTTTGTAGTCGGTAAGCGAGTCGAGATCCCAGTTGTCGATGATACTCTTCTCGATGAGGGCGTTAAAACTAGGAATTTGTTCCATCTGTCGCTACTTGTTATCGTTATGCAAAGCTCTTCGTTATTGTAGGTGAGCGGGCGTGGGGCCATGGCTTGGCCCGTGCCGTCAGGCGTTCTGGTAGAGGTAGCGCTTGATGCTCTTCTTGGGCGTCTTCTCAAACTCTTGCTCGTGGATCTGTATGGCCGAGACCTTGCAGAAGGCGGGCAGGAGACTGTTGAGCTGCTTGCGGTTTTCCTCCATCACGTCGCCGAGGTCGCCGATGGAGAAGCCAAGCTGCTTGGCAGCGTCCATGTCGGGATGGACGAGGCCCACGAGCTTGTTGTCGCGCTGGATGATGACGCTCTCGTTGACCATCATCATCGAGTTGAGCTTGTTTTCGATCTCCTCGGGATAGATGTTCTGTCCGTTGGCGCTGAGAAGCATGTTCTTGATGCGTCCGCGGATGAAGACGTGGCCCTCACCGTCGATGGTGGCGAGGTCGCCGGTGTGAAACCATCCGTCCTTGTCGAGCACGGCGTGGCTGGCCTCGGGATTCTTGTAGTAGCCCAGCATGACGTTCGTGCCGCGCGTGAGGATCTCGCCCGGCACGTTGGCTGGGTCGGGACTGGCGATGCGTATCTCCATGTTGTCCACCACCCGTCCGCAGGTGCCGCGCACGAAGTCGCGGTAGTCGCTGTAGGTGATGAGCGGGGCTGTCTCGGTCGTGCCGTAGCCCACGGCTAGGGGAAATCCGATATGGCGGAGGAAGTCCTCCACCTCGCGGTTGAGCCCCGCGCCGCCAAACATCATCTCGAAGAGCTGGCCGCCGAAGATATCCTTCACCTGCTGGAGGATGCGCGCCTTGATCTTCTTGTTGACCACCGGCATGTTGAGCAGCAGGTGGACGTAGCGCTGCTGGATGAGCGGGAACACCATCTTGCGGATGATCTTCTCGATGACCATCGGCACGACGATGACGATGGCGGGATGGATGTCGGCACAGGCGCTCTGGATGAGCGACGGGCTGGGCAGGCGCGTGAGGAAGAAGAGGTGGTTGCCTAAGCAGAAGTTGAGGAAAAACTCCACCATCATGCCGTACATGTGGGCCATGGGGAGCGTGCAGAGCACATTGGACCCCGGGGCCATATTGGCGCCCAGGCTGCGCATCGTAAAGTCGAGATTGCTCCACAGCGCACGATAGGGTAGCATCACGCCCTTGGAGAAGCCGGTCGTGCCGCTGGTGTAGTTGATGAGGGCCAGCTCCTCGGGGCTGTCCTGGTGGTAGCTGACGTGGCTGCGCTCGAAGGCCTTCGGATATTCTTCGCCGAAGAGCTTATTAAGATGTTCGCGCGCGAAGGTGAGCGTCTCTGAGCGCGACATCGTCAGCGAGAAGTCGGGGATATAGATGATGCCCTCCAGCGCCGGCATCTCTCCGGCGTCGATCGTCGGCGAGACAACGTCGCCCACGAAGAGCAGTCGCGACTCGGAATGGTTGACGATGTTATAGACCATGTCCGGCGTAAACTCATGCTGGATGGGGACGGCCACGGCACCATAGGTGATCGTGGCCAGGAAGGCGGCGGCCCAGGCCGAGGAGTTGCGCCCGCAGAGCGCCACTTTGTCGCCGGGCTGGAGACCACTGTGGCGGAAGAGGATGTGGAGCTTGGCTATCTTGCGCGCGACGTCGTGATACTGCAACGTCGCGCCTTTGTAGTCGGTGAGCGCATCCCGATCCCAGTTGTCTTTGATGCTATTTTCTATATATGAGTTGAAACTCTGTGTCGGCTTCATTGCACAATCTAAAAAAATTTGTGCAAAGGTATAGTTTTTTATGCACAGTACCAAAACTATTGTGCAATATTTATTGTTCAACTATGCAATTGGGTGCAATCAGGGGGAGTAGTTGGCGGAAAATCCCGAAAACTTGTTTTGTTTTTCGGGTTTTCCGCCTGCTCTTGTCTTTACCTTGTAATAAGTCTTGCCAAGCCCCTTTCCTAAATAATAAGCCTAGCCAAGACCGTTTCTTTTAAAAAAGCCTTTTTCGAAAAACCTGGCCAAGCCTATTCGGCCGGTCTCACGTAGTCGACGAAGGCGAAGGCGTGGGGATGGGCCTCGTCGGCCTCGTGGCGCTCCTCCGCCTCCTTGATCCATCCGTCGTAGGGCGGGAAGAAAGCGTCGGCCCGCGACGGTGTGGCCGCTATCTCGGTCATGCAGAGGCGATGGGCCAGCGGCAGCGTCTGCTCATAGACGGTCTGTCCGCCGATGACGAAGACTTGCTCCTCGGGTGCGCAGTGGCGCAGGGCTTCCTCCAGTGAGGGGTAGGTGTCGCAGCCGTCGAAGTGGGCCACCGTGCGGCTGACCACGATGTTGCGGCGGTTGGGCAACGCGCCCTTCGGCAGCGACTCAAAGGTGCGGCGCCCCATGAGGACGGTGTGGCCCGTGGTGAGCTGCTTGAAGCGGCGCAGGTCTTCGCGGATGTGGTAAATCAGTTGGTTGTCGAGGCCGATGGCGCGGTTTTCGGCCACGGCAGCAATCAGAGTGATATGCATAGCTTGAAGAATGTTTTGGATGAATCAGACGGATACCTCCGCGGCGATATGAGGCCAGGGGTCGTAGTTCTCCAGTTCGAAGTCCTCGTAGCGGAAATCGAAGATGCTCTTGACGTCGGGGTTGATGCGCATCGTGGGCAGCGGCCGCGGGGTGCGCGAGAGCTGCAGTCGGGCCTGCTCCAGGTGGTTGAGGTAGAGATGGGTGTCACCCGTGGTGTGGACGAACTCGCCAGGCTGGAGCCCCGTGACCTGGGCCATCATCTGCAGCAGCAGGGCGTAGGAGGCGATGTTGAACGGCACACCGAGGAAGGTGTCGGCAGACCGCTGGTAGAGCTGGAGCGAGAGACGTCCGTCGGCGACATAAAACTGGAAGAGGCAGTGGCACGGCGGCAGCGCCATGTCCTCGACCTCAGCCGGATTCCACGCCGTGACGAGCATTCGGCGGGAGTTGGGATTGCGCTTGATCATCTCCTCCACCTGCGCTATTTGGTCTATCGTGCCCCCACGGTAGTCGGGCCACGACCGCCACTGGTGGCCATAGACCGGACCGAGGTCGCCGTTCTCGTCGGCCCACTCGTTCCAGATGCGCACGCCGTGGTCCTGGAGCCAGCGCACGTTGGTGTCGCCACGCAGAAACCACAGCAGCTCGTAGATGATGGACTTCAGGTGGAGTTTCTTGGTCGTGAGCAGAGGGAAGCCGTCCTGGAGGTCGTAGCGCATCTGGTGGCCGAAGACGCTCAGCGTGCCCGTGCCCGTGCGGTCGCCCTTCTGGTGGCCCTCGGTGAGGATTCTGTTTAATAAGGATAAGTAGGGTTGCATATAGCTTGTTTGTTTCTTCTTCTTATGGATGGACGATGGGAGTGAGGCCGACGACGGGCCGATCTTCGGGCCGGTGGGTGCTGCGGATGCGCCACTCCTGGGGGTAGAGGTTGTTGGCCCTGGTCCCGAGGTTCTTGGCAAAGCCGAGGGCGAACCCCTCGTGGCAGACCGTGACGAGGCCCTTCGGGGCCGCCGCAGGCAGCGCGATGGACTCGCGGCGCAGGTAGGCTATGGCCTCGTCGTAGCCCACATCCACGCGAGGATAGGGATTGGCCTCGTCGAGGATCGTCAGCGCCTGGGAAACGTCGGGCAGAGTCTTCTTGCCCTTCACCTGGGGCGGCTTGACGCCGTCGCTCAGGACGCGCAGCAAGGGCGTCGTGTGTCCTTTGCCGCGGTCGCGTGTGGGCAGGTCGGCCGCGGTCTCGGGCTTGCGCAGCAGCGCCACGGCCAGTCCTTCGCCACGGGTAGTGCCGGGGATGAAACGGCAGATCGGATGGGGTCCCGTCAGCGGGCCTGCCACCCGCCACGTCTCCTCCACGGGGATGGCGACCGGCTCGGCCCCCAGTTCCTCTACGGCAAAGGCGATGTTGTCCTCGTTCTCGTGGGCGTTGAAGGTGCAGGTGGAGTAGATCAGCAGTCCGCCGGGCAGCAGGCAGGGCCAGATGTCGGCAAGGATGGACCGCTGCAGCGCGGCACACTTCTCCACGTTGGCCGGGCTCCACTCGCCGATGCTCTCGGGGTCCTTGCGAAACATGCCCTCGCCGGAGCAAGGCATGTCGGCGAGGATGAGGCCGAAGCGGAGGCCGGCGCGCTGGTAGTCGATGGCGTAGTTGTTGGTCACGACGACTTCGGGGTGGCCAAACTTCACGACGTTCTCGGCCCAGGATCTGCGCCCGTTTCGGATGAGGCTCGTTGCTGTAGAGACGGCTCCCCTCGGGCAGGGCGGCACGCAGACACGTCGTCTTGCCGCCCGGGGGCCGCACAGAGGTCGAGGGCCGTGACGGGGACGTGGACAAACTGGCGGACGACGTGGTCGATGAACATCGACGAGGCCTCCTGCACATAGTAGGCTCCGGCGTGGAGCAGGGGGTCGAAGGTGAAGGCTGGGCGGCTGTCGAGATAGTAGCCGCCACGACACCAGACCACGCGGTCTGCCCCGGTCTCGGGCGTGGCCTCGGCCTTGAAGGGATTGACCCGTATGGACACGGGAGCGGGCTCGTCGAGCGCGCCAAGGAAGCGGGCAAACCGCTCCTCGCCCATCAGGGCGCGCGTGTAGGTGGTAAACTCCTCGGGAAGTGTCATGCGTCGTTATTCTATGAGTATGAGGTCGTCGTCGTCACCCGTCTCGTCGCGCTTCGGCGTCGGCATGGTCTTGAGGTTGCCCTTCTCGTCAAACATGCCGTAGGTGGTGCGCAGGACGATAAACTCGGTGCGGCGGTTGATCTGGTTGCAGATCTCCTGCTTGTCCTTGTCGAGTTTCTTGATAAACTCCTCGGTGAGCACGTCGCCCTCCTTGAGCCACGGGTAGCGCTCCAGCATCTTCTTGCGGACGGTCTTCGGCTTCTCCTTGCCATAGCCCACGGGAGTGAGTCGGTCGCGGGCGATGCCATGCTCGGTCAGATACGCCACCACCGACTCGGCGCGGCGCTGCGAGAGGCGCTTGTTGTACTCGGCGCGACCCTTGTAGTCGGTGTGGGCAGAGAGCTCGATGGTGACGTTGGGATTCTCGTTGAGCAACTTCACGAGGTCGTCGAGCGCCGTCTTCGACTCGGGGCGCAGCGTGGCCTTGTCGAAGTCGTAGAAGATGTTGTCTATGAGCACCGGCACGCGGATGGAGGGCAGCGGAAACTGCAGGGTGTATTCCTCCGACTGATCGACGGAATCGACGTGGAGCTCCACGCGGTGGTTGAGATAGCCCTTGCAGGTGGCGAGCATGATATAGTTGACGCCCGGATCGACGACCTGCTCAAAGGAGCCGTCGCCCTTGACGGAGAGTTTCAGGTTGGTGCCGTCGTCGCCGACCATGAATACCTCGGCGGCGGGCAGCTCGTAGCCATCCATCTCATAGACCCATCCCTTGACGGTCTGGACCACCTCGGGCAACTCGAAACTATAGATATGGTCCCATCCGCGGCCGTCGCCACGGTTGGAGGAGAAGAAACCCCTGTTGTGCGGGCCCTCGAAGGTCATGCCGAAGTCGTCGCCCTGGGAGTTGAGCGGATAGCCGGGATGCTCCAGGTGGTAGCGGCGGTCCTTGCCCACCTTGGCGATGAAGATGTCGAGGCCTCCCAGTCCGGGGTGGCCGTTGGAGGAGAAATAGAGGTCGCCGTTGGGGCGGAAGGTGGGAAACATCTCGTCGCCAGGGGTGTTGATGGGCTCGCCGAGATTCTCCACGCCGCCGAGGCCGCCTCCTGTGATGCGCACGCGCCAGATGTCGAGGCCGCCCTTGCCTCCGGGCATGTCGCTGACGAAGTAGAGCCAGTTGCCGTCGGGCGAGATGGCGGGATGGGCAAAGCTGGAGAGCGTGTCGCGGCTGATCTCCAGTTTCGTTGGCTTGCCCCAGGCTGCGTCGGAGCGCTTGCTGACGGCGATCTGGGCGTAGCGGGGATAGGAGGGGTCTGTGGGACACTGCGTGAGATACATCTCGCGTCCATCGACGCTGAAGGCGGGCGTGGCCTCGTCGAAGTCGGAGTTGAGGCCCGAGTCGATGGTGCGGGGGCGTTGCCACCGTCCCTTCTCGTCCTTCTCGCTGACGAAGATGTCGGCGTTCTTCGTGCCCGTGATGCCGCTCAGCTCGTCGCCCTGCGCCTCGTTGCGCGTGGAAGAGAAAAAGAGCTGGTCAAACTCGTCGCCGAAGAGCATCGGCGAGTAGTCGGCACGGCGGGAGTTGAAGATCTCCATCCGCTTCACCGTATATTTGGATCCGAGCTCCTTGATGCGCGGGGCGTCCTGGGCGGCCTTGAGGCCCTGCGTGGCCAGCGGGTGGTCGGGCATGGAGTCGATGGCGGCGCGAAACTCCGTCTCGGCCTCGGCGTAGCGTCCCGACTTCATGAGGTTGCGGGCCAGCATCAGGTGGGTCTCGCCGTCGTCCTGGTGGTAGCGGATGACGTTGCGCAGGGCGGCGACGGCACGCTCGGAGGAGTTGATGCGGTCGTAGCAATGTGCCATCTTGGCCGACAACTGTCCGCGCTTGTCGCGCTCCTTGGGCGGGGTGCGCTGGTATGCGGTCTTAAACTGGGCCGCCGCGTCATAGTACTCGCCCAACTGCAGAAATGTCTCGCCCTTGCGGATGTTTTTGTCCACACCGCAGGAGACGAGGCAGAGCGCGGCGAGCACCCATGCTGTAAGTGTCTTCTTCATCATGCTAATATAACGAAAACGGAGGCCGTTTATTGCCTCCGTGGTGGGTATCTCCATGACCGTGGCTATGTCGTCAGATCATATTCTTGATGGAGTAGTAGGTGCTCTTGAGCCACGAGTTGCCCTCGGCGATGAGGGTCGTCACCTCGGCCATCGTCCACAGGCCCACACAGACGGCCACGACGAAGAGCAGACTGAAGGCGAAGAAGATCCATAGGTCGCCGTCCTCGTAGTCCTCCTGAAACTTGCGAATCTTCGCGCCGCTCCACAGACAGAAGACGCTCAGGTGGCACCAGATCCAATGGAGCATACCAGCAAAGCCCTCGGCACGCTTCTTGAACTGGTGGACGCTGGCCTCCGGCAATTGTTCCTCGCCAGCAGGGGCGGGCGTGGGCGCGTCGGCAGGCTGGGGCGCGGGTGGTGTGACAAGGCGCGACGAGACCATGGGCAGGTGGCTATGGGCCGTCACGGGGGAACTATCGGCTACGGGGATGACCGACCGCGCGCGGGTGCGAAACACCTTGGGCGGGTCGAACTGGCAAACCATGACCGACTGGCAGTATGGGCAGCGGTATTTCATGCGGCCATAGTTCTGCGTCTCGGCGATGAAGGTCTGGCCGCAATGGTTACATTTGACGGAGAATCTCATATCGCCGCAAAGGTACGAAAAATCTTAAATACCCGAAAAATTATAAGCGCAAAAATGCTGCTTGGCGACAGATTGTGGGCTGATAGGCGCCCTGCGGGCCGTGGTGGACCAAGAAAGAGGCGAGGGGATGTGTGGAAAAAGAGTTTCCACGACATCCCCTCGCATAGATTTTTTTACTATCCCTTAGTCCTTAGTCGATCCACTTCACGTAGCAGAAGTCCTGACGGTGGGGAAGCAGGTCGTTCTTCGGATACATTCTCACGGCACACTTGTAGGAGCCGGCCTCGTCGGCCTCGAATGTCACCTTGAACGTGAAGAGGTTGCCCTCCTGCTTCACCATCTCGAAGGGATACACCTTGTGGATCTGCAGGTCGTCCTCGCTATGGCTGCTGAGCGTCACCAGTTCGAGTCCGATGGCGTCGTTGAGTCCCTGCTCGTCGATGGTGTAGGAGAGGGTAACGGGTTTGCCTGTGGCGACGTCCAGAAGGGCCGTCTCGTCCTTATCGACCACATGGATGGCGTCCCAGCGAGCGGCGACGTTCTCCTTCCAGAGGGCGATCTCCTTGGCCTTGGCGTAGTTGTCGGCTACCAGCTCCTTGAAGCGGTCCGCCTCCTTGTTGTAGAACTTCTCGTAGTAGTCGTCCAGCTGCCGCTTCATCGTGTAGTGGGGGGCGATGGTGGCAATGGAGTTTTTCACGACCTTCACCCAGCCAGCGGAGTAGGCCTTGCGGCCGCGGTTGAAGTAGAGCGGGATGATGTCGTTCTCGAGCAGCGAGTAGATGGTGGCTGCGTCGAGCTGGTCCTGGTAGGCCTGGTTCTGATAGGTGCGCTCCTGCGGCAGGGCCCAGCCGGCACCCTCGCGGTAGCCTTCCACCCACCAGCCGTCGAGCACGGAGAGGTTGACCACACCGTTCATCTCGGCCTTCTCGCCCGAGGTGCCACTGGCCTCCAGCGGGCGCGTCGGCGTGTTCATCCAGATATCCACACCGCTGACGAGGCGGCGGGCCAGGCGCATGTCATAGTCCTCCAGGAAGATGATCTTGCCCAGGAACTGCGGCATACGGGAGATCTCGAAGATGCGCTTGATGAGGCCCTGGCCGGCACCGTCGGCGGGATGGGCTTTGCCCGAGAAGAAGAAGAGCACGGGACGGTCGGGATCGTTGACGATCTTCTCCAGACGGTCGAGGTCGGTGAAGAGCAGGTGGGCGCGCTTGTAGGTGGCGAAGCGGCGGCAGAAGCCGATCATCAGGGCGTTGGGCGTGATGCGCTGGATGATGGACATCACCTTGGCGGGGTCGCCCTGGTTGCGGAGCCACTGCTGTGTGAACTTGTCGCGGATATACTTCACGAGCTTCTTCTTCAGCGCCATGCGCGTCTCCCAGATCTCCTCGTCGGGCACGTCGTAGATGGCGTGCCAGATGCGCTCGTTGCTCTGGTCGTAGAGGAAGTTGTCGTCGAAGTAGGAGTCGTAGAGCTTGCGCCACTCCGTGGCCGTCCAGGTGGGGAAGTGGACGCCGTTGGTGACGTAGCCGACATGGTTCTCCTCGGGGTAGTAGCCCTTCCAGATCGGGGCAAACATCTTCTGGCTCACCCAGCCGTGGAGCTTCGACACGCCGTTGACTTCCTGGCAGGTGTTGCAGGCGAAGACGCTCATGCAGAACTTCTCGTTGTGGTCGTCGGCGTTGATGCGGCCCATGCCGATAAACTCATCCCAGCTGATGCCCAGCTTCTCGGGATAGCCACCCATGTACTTGCCGAAGAGGTCTGCCTCGAAGTAGTCGTGGCCGGCCGGCACGGGGGTGTGGACGGTATAGAGCGACGAGGCGCGCACCAGCTCCATGGCCTCGTTGAAGGAGAGGCCGTCCTGGATGTAGTCGCACAGGCGCTGGAGGTTGCACAGGGCGGCGTGGCCCTCGTTGCAGTGGTAGATGTCCTTCTTGATGCCGAGTTTCTTGAGCATGAGGGTGCCGCCGATGCCGAGCAGGATCTCCTGCTTCAGGCGGTTCTCGTTGTCGCCGCCGTAGAGGTTGTGGGTGATGGGGCGGTCATACTCGGAGTTCATCTCGTTGTCCGTGTCCAGCAGGTAGAGTTTGATGCGTCCCACGTTCACGTGCCAGACAAGGGCGTGGACCTGGTAGTTCTGGTAGGGGATATCGATCACCAGTTGGTTGCCGTTGGCGTCGAGCTCGCGCTCGATGGGCAGCGCGTTGAAGTACTGTGCGTCATATTTGGCTATCTGCTGACCGTCCATCGACAGCGACTGCGTGAAGTAGCCGAAGCGATAGAGCAGGCCGACACCACAGAGATCGACGTTGGAGTCGGAAGCCTCCTTGAGGTAGTCGCCGGCCAGCATGCCCAGGCCGCCGCTGTAGATCTTCAGCACCTGGTTGAGGCCAAACTCCATGCAGAAGTAGGCCACGGACGGGCGAGACTTGTTGACTTCCTCGTCCATGTACTCGCGAAACTGCTTATAGACGTTGTGGACCTTGCGCATCAGCTCCTTGTCCTTGACGATCGCTTCCTTGCGGTCGTAGTTGAGGCGCTCCAGGAGCAGAACGGGGTTGTGGCCCACCTCCTCGTAGAGTTTCTCGTCGAGGCTCTTGAAGAGGTTGCGGGCCTCATAGTTCCATGCCCACCAAAGGTTGTGTGCCAGTTCGTTGAGGCAGTCCAGCTCCTTCGGCAGTGACGACTTGACGTTCACTTCCTTCCACTGGGGCAAATTGGAATAATCCGATTTGATCTTCATAGCGTGTAGTGTTATCTATTGTTGTAATGTTGTTTCTATATATATAATGGATAGAGCGGAGTGTCGGGGCGCATCCTTGGCCCTTCTATTCCACCCGCTTTTCGGCCTTGCGCAGCGCGAGGTCGTAGGCCTCCTCGTAGTAGGGGATAAACTCGCTCCACAGGGCCTTCTTTGAGAGTTTGTCGGCCTTGCTCCGGCAGGCGCGCACCTCCTTGGGCGTCATGGCGGCGAAGCGTGCCACGGTGGCCTTGATGTGGTCGGCTACCTCCGAGAAGTTGTAGTCGGTGCGGTGGACCACTTCCACGCCGTCCTCGATACTGGCACTGGCGCCCTTGACGCTGTTGGCCCACAGGCCAAAGCCGGCCAGGTCGGTCGTGATGCAGGGCACGTGGAAGGCCACGGCCTCCAGCGGGGTGTAGCCCCAGGGCTCGTAGTAGGAGGGGAAGACGCAGAGGTCGTTGCCCAGTACGGTGTCGTAGTAGCTGAGATCGACGATGCCGTCGTCGCCCGTGAGGTAGCAGGGCATGAAGATGAGTTTCACGTTGTCCTCCTGGCGGTTGGCCATGTCGAGGTGGCGCATCATGCCGACCACCTGGTCGTGGTCCATGTCGCCCAGCAAGTGGGTGAGCATGGGGTTCTCCAGCGGCGTGTCATGGCTCTTGCGCTGCTGCAGCCGCTCCTGAAGGTCAGCCCGCGGCCCACTCACCCAGCCTGGCACGGCGATGAAGGCGACGATGGGACGCTGGAGGTCGGTGTCGTGTCTGAGGCGGTTCATCGCCTCGATGAAGACGTCGAGGCCCTTGTTGCGAAACTCGTAGCGTCCTGAGGTGGAGACGATCAGTGCCTCGTCGCCGATCTGTGTGCCCAGCAGGGCGTTGGCTATGGCCAGCAGCCGCTTGCGGGCCGTCTTGCGCTTGCGCGTGAACTGCGGTCCGACGGCCACGAAACTGTTGTCGAAACCATTGGGGAGCACTACATCGACGGGCTTGTCGAGCAGCTCGGCACACTCGCGGGCCGTGATCTCGCTCACGGTCGTGAAGCAGTCCACGTGGTGGGCTGCCTGCTTCTCGATCGAGTGTTTGCTCTCCATGTTGAGCTCCTGTGCCATCTGGTCGCCGTTGTAGGCCCACAGATAGTCGTAGAGCGGCTTGTTGTTGCCCGCAATGCTGCGTCCGATACAGGTGGCGTGGGTCGTGAAGATCGTGGCTACCTGGGGCACGAGCTTCTGGATCACCAGGGCGGCGGAGGCCGTCTGCCACTCGTTGGCGTGGAGCACGACACGCTGGTCGTCCAGGCGGTAGTGGCGGTAGAAACTCTCCACTACCTTGGCGGCGGCCCAGCCGAAGAGGACGGAGTCGTCGTAGTCGCCAAAGGCGTGGAGGCTGTCCACGCCAAACTGCTGCCAGAGGCGGCCGTAGAAGGCGTCTTTCTCGTCGAAAAGCGGGCGCCAATCGACCAGGATGGCTACGGGGCGGCTCGGGATCGTCCAGCGTCCTACGCGCACGTGCAGACCTTCGCAGCGGGCCACGTCCTCCCATTCGAGGAAGAGGCTTTCCTCCTCGAAGTAGGGGCAAGGGCGGTCCTGCCAGCAGTCTGGCCCGATGAAAATCAACTGGTCGTGGATCCGGTCTTGGAGCGTCCTCGCCCGGGTGGAAAGCACGGTGTAGATGCCGCCCACCTTATTGCAGACCTCCCAACTGGTCTCAAAGATATAGTTGGGGAATAATCTCTCTTGTTCCATGAAAACAATCTAAAAATGAAGCCTCGCCAAGCCCTTTCTCCATCGTCCCGACAAGGGGGCGAGGCTATGGATGGGCCGCGAAGTTGCTGCAAAGGTACGATAAACTCGCCAATGAACCAACTGTTTGCGCATCTTTTTTGCCTTTGTCATGGCTTGGTTGCACAGTTTTTGCACACGCTATGCAAAGTGAGGCTTTCGGCCCAGTCGGCCCAAGTCGCCGTCTTGCCCTGGCGGGATCGGGAGCAAATCAAAACGAATCACCTAAAACGGACAACCCAAACAACCCATCCAAGGACGAAGCGCCAGGAGAGTCCCTTGTGGGTGAAACTCGCTTTTAGACGCAGTTCGTATTTGTACGCGTTGTTTGGGCCGTATGCTTTGTTGGGACCGTATGATCGCAGGTCCACGGTCGCTCTTCTGTCATCGGCAAGCCACCCTGGCGGTGTCCGGCGTTTTGGCGCTCCCCCTAAGCCTTTCTTCTTATGCCTTGATCTTCGGATAGCGGCGGAAGAAGCCATCCAGGCGCAGGCGGACGACGCCGAAGAGCGCTTCGGAGAAGATACCTCCGCTCATCTTGCTCGTGCCCTCGCGGCGGTTGGTGAAGACGACGGACACCTCCTTGAGTTTGAAGCCAATCTTGTAGGCGGTGTACTTCATCTCGATCTGGAAGGCGTAGCCCTTGAATCTCACCTCGTCGAGGGGAATGGTCTCCAGCACGCGCCGAGTGTAGCAGACGAATCCTGCCGTGGTGTCGTGGATGTTGACACCCGTCACTAGACGGACGTAGCATGAGGCGAAATAGCTCATCAGCACGCGTCCCATCGGCCAGTTGACGACGTTCACACCGCTGACGTAGCGGCTGCCCACGCTGAGGTCGTAGCCCTCGTCATGGCAGGCGGCATAGAGGCGTGGCAGATCGTTTGGATCGTGGCTGAAGTCGGCGTCCATCTCGAAGATGTAGCCGTAGTCGCGCTCCAAAGCCCACTTGAATCCGGCGATATAGGCCGTGCCAAGTCCCAGTTTTCCGCTGCGTTCCACGATGAAGAGGCGGCCTTTGAACTCGTCCTCCATTAAGTGGTGGACAATGTCGGCCGTACCGTCGGGACTGCCATCGTCGATGACCAGGATGTGAAAGTATTTCTCCAGGCCGAAGATGGCTCGTATGATCTTCTCTATGTTCTCCTTCTCGTTGTACGTCGGGATGATGATGATGCTGTCGCTCTTCTCCATAATAGGTTGGATTGATATTGTTTGCAAAGATAATGCTTTTTACTTGAAAGGGCGCAAGGATGAGGATAAAAAAAGTTTAACCCCATGGGTTTCTCCTTGTTCTTGCTGGTCGGAGTCCCACAAATCCCTTACTGATCGGGGTTCTCCACAAATCCTTGGTATTCCTTGACCAGTCCCGACATCACGCGCTTATACGCTTCGTCCATCGTGGTCTTGACATTCTCCGGTCCCTGCGTGGTGGGGTAGATGGGCTCGTGGATGGTAAGGCTCAGCCGGTGCCACGTCAGCCAGCGCCAGTCGCGCATGCGGGGCATCACGTCGAAGGCACCATTGATCGTCAGCGGGCAGACTGGCAACTGGAGTTCGTCGGCCAGCATGAACGCACCTCTTCTGAACACGCCCATGTGGCCAGTGAAGGATCGTGCTCCCTCGGGAAACACTACCAGCGACATGCCCTCCTGGAGCACCTCGCGTGCCTGGTCGTAGGTCTGGCGGATCTTGCTCGGGCCGCGCTTATCGACGTAGATGTGGTGGGCTGCCTCGCAAGCCTTGCCCACGAAGGGTATCTTGCGCAGTCCCTGTTTCATCATCCACTTGAAGTTGCGGCCCAGGAAGCCGTAGATGATGAAGATGTCAAACGATCCCTGGTGGTTGCTGACAAAGACGTAGCTCTGGTCCTTGCGCAGATGTTCCCGTCCTTCCACTTTGATGGGGAGCAGGCTGACCCAGATGATGAACCGTCCCCACCATTTGCCGGGGTAGTAGCCCCAGTAGTGTCCGTCGCCCAGCGTGCATCCGATCGTCGTCACCAGCGCACAGGCGATGGAACTGAAGATGAGGAAGGGCAGGACCACAAAGAGTTGATAAATCCTGTAAATGAGTTTCATGTTGTGTGTGTGTTTTAAAAAATATTGAGTTATTATCGATTCGGATGTTCTTGTCAGTTGGCCTTGGCGACCGGGTCGGCCGGCCGGCGCTTCGTCCTGAGCGTGATGACGGTGATCTCGTTGGGCATGTTCAGCCGGAACGGCACCAGCCCTCCCAGTCCGGCATTGACGTAGAGGTAGCGTCCCTGCTGCTCGTAGAGTCCCTTGTCGGGTCGGCCTCGCCACTGGGTCGGCCGGTGTCCGAAGAACTGCATCTGTCCGCCGTGGGTGTGTCCGCTCAGTGTCAGCTGGGCCGTGGTTTTGGGCAGAATATCTCGTCGCCAGGCCGAGGGGTCGTGTTGCAGCATCACCACAAATGCCCCTGGCCGCACGCCCTCAAGGGACTTCCTCGTGTCGGCAAGGTTGGGGAAGGGTGGTTCGCCGTCGTTCTCCGTGCCTGCCACGACGAGGGAGTCGCCACCGCGTCTGATGACGAGATGGTCATTGCGCAGCAACCGCCATCCCAGGGCGTTTTGCTCTGTCTCTACGAGCAGGCGCAGCAGGCGGTCCTGAGCCTCGTGAGTGTCTTTGGCGTAGCTCGCATAGTCGTGGTTGCCGAGCACGGAGACCATGCCCTGAGTCGTACTGCGCAGCAGGTCGGTGTGGGGAAAGATCTCCTGGGGACGGATATTCTGCACGTCGCCCGTGAAGACCATCAGGTCGGCGTGCTGCCGGGCGATGGAGTCCATCTCCGCTTGGAGAATCTTCTGTCGCCAGCCGTAGAAGGTGCCGAGGTGGAGGTCGGAGATATGGAGGATCTTGTAGCCGTCGAAGGCTGCGGGGAGGTCGTCAAACTGCAGCGTGAGGTGGTTTACCTTCACCTGTCTCACGCCGACGGTCAGACCATAGATATAGGCCAGCACGCCGCCACAGCCCAGCAGGATGCCGATGTAGTGGCCCAGGTTGATGCGCGGCCAGCCCGTCAGCCGCATCAGACACGACCCGAGGAAGGAGCACAGGGCAAAGATGGCCTTCGGACCGACGAAGAGGCCCAGCAGGAGCAAATAGGTGTTGAGCCAGGCAAGGTCGGAGGGAGCAAAACTCGGGAGCGACGCGAGGGTGATGGTATAGGTCGAGAGTGCGATGCAAGGCACCCACCACAATAGTCGCAGCCACCACGGCAGACTATATCGGCGGCGGAAATAGTGGACGTCGATATAGAGGTCGGAGAGGACGATGACCAACAGGAGGGGGATGACGATTCTTGCTATCACGGGCTCTGAGTGCTTCTATCTTGAATGGTCAGATGTTATCTTGATCTGTCAAACGCTATTTTGTACGGTCAAACTCCAGTTCCTCGCCACGGTAGCCCTCGTCGAAGGTGCCGTGGTCATAGACGAGGTGGCCGTTGCAGAGGGTCTGCTCCACGCGCCAGCGGAAGGTCTTTCCCTCCAAGGGGCTCCATCCACACGGACTTTGTATCTCTGCCTTCGTCAGCGTCCACGGACTGTCGGGGCGCACGATGGCGATGTCGGCATGGTAGCCAGGGCGCAGAAAACCGCGCTCTCTGACGTGGAAGTATTGGGCTGGATGGTGGGCCATGAGCGCCACCAGTTGCTCGATCGTAATCCGTCCCGCATCGACCAGGCCCAGCATGGCGACGAGGCTAAACTGCACCATGGGCATTCCCGAAGCGGCCCGTGCGCAGCCTCCTTCTTTCTGCGAGGGTAGGTGAGGGGCGTGGTCTGTGGCGATGGTGAGGATGCGTCCGTCGGTCAGTCCTTCGATCAAGGTCTCTTGGTCGTGGGCAGTCTTGACGGCAGGGTTGCATTTGATGCGGGTGCCCAGTCGCTGGTAGTCCTTGTCCGTGAAGAGCAAGTGTGCCGTCACGGCCTCGGCGGTGATGTTGGCGTCGCCATGGGCGGCGATCATCTCCAGTTCGCGGGCGGTGGAGATATGGGCCACGTGGAGTCTTGCTCCTGCCTCGGTGGCCAACTGGAGGGCCAGGGCGGTGGACCGAACACAGGCCTCCTCGCTTCTGATCTCGGGATGGTGCTCCACGGCAGGATCCTCGCCATAGCGCTCCTTGGCCAGTCGCATGTTCTCGCTGATGAGTGTGGCGTCCTCGCAGTGGCTCACGACGGGAATGTCGAGCTGGGCAGCCAACTGGAACACCTCTTTCAGTGCCTCGCCACGGTCCACGAGCATGTTGCCCGTCGATGATCCCATGAAGAGTTTGATGGCGGGCGTATGCTGCCAGTCGGCCTGACGGAGCGTCTCGGCGTTGTTGTTGGTTGCGCCGAGATAGAAGGCGTAGTTGACGGCGCTGTCTTTCCTTCCCCGCTGCCGTTTGTCCTCCCATGCCGTTTCCGTCGTGGTGGTAGGCACGGTGTTGGGCATTTCCATATAGGAGGTCACGCCGCCGTAGGCTGCTGCACGGCTCTCGCTGCGTATCGTCGCCTTGTCCGTCATGCCCGGCTCGCGGAAGTGGACGTGCTCGTCGATGACCCCTGGCAGTACATAGCATCCTGCCGCGTCGATGACGTGGTCGTAGTGGTCCTCCGCCAGAGGGGCTTCCGCTCCGATGGAGGCGATGCGTCCGTCGTCGCCTATGGTGATGGTGCCTTGTCTCGACACGCCCTCATTGACGAGGGTGCCGTTTTTGATCAGCGTGCTCATGATTCTCAGTGTCTATATATATAATAGGTATAGGGGAATGGAAGTCTAATAAGATATGGAGTCGCTCGCCATCTGGTTGGGCGTGATCGGAGCCACGTTGGCGTCGCCTTCGCTCATGGGCACGGCTGGCACGTCCTCCATCGTGCCGTTGTTGCGCTGCAAGGTCTCCTGGAAGTGCTGGTAGAACTGCTTCACGTCGGGGTCGTTCTTGAAGTTGTCGGGTGCCTTGGCCATGATAAACTCTATCCACGAGGGCAGACCGTCGAGGGCGGTGGCGAAGAGGTAGTCGTTGAGCCAGACGGGGTAGGCGTCGGGCGTGGTGTCATACTGGATGCGGGTGAAGAATCCCCACGGACCCAGGATGTTGTCGAAGTTGTCCGTCACGAATTTCGTGAAGAGTTTGTCGCCCTGCTCAAAGACTTTGATGGCTTTTTTGGCCAGCCGGATGTTGACCGCCGCCTCGTCCTGTCCGTTCATGATGGCCGCGCTCTGCTCGTGGTCGATGTCGGCATACTGGTTGCGGATCTGCACGAAGCGGTTCCAAAACTTGTTGAGTTTGTCGTTGAGCGGTGTGCCGCTGACCTTCTGCTGTGTGTTGTCGAGCTTGATGCTGATGTTGCCCTGCTCGATGACGACGGGCTGCGAGAGGTCCTTGTCGTCCATGAAGATGCGGGCGACGTGGGCGCTATCTACTTTGCCGCTGAAGGAGAACTGACCGTGTACGACGTCGCAGGAGTCGAGGTTGGTCAGGTTGCCGTCCTTCGTCACCTTCAGATAGAGCTTCTGGCCGTCAAGGTCCGACACGTTGGAGGAACCCTGTATGTCGTAGGTGCCGGCACAGGAGGTGAGCGACAGGAGTGCGGTAATAGTATAGACGATCTTGTTCATAATATGTTTGACCATTTGGCCGAGGCGGTCTCGGCGACAGATCCTTTTAGATTTCGTTATTGATGGTTCTCTTGCTCTTCTTTACGCAGCTCGTGGCCGATGCGGTGGGTGGTGTACATCTCCAGCAGGGCGCCTATCAGCAGCGCCACCACCCAGTTGTTGTGGAAGATATTGACATAGTTGGCATAGCCCGAGATGGACTGGGCAAACCAGGGCTTGAGGAGGTGGTAGCAGTCCTCGACCATGAACACGCCGGCGCAGACGAAGCAGGCCAGGGCGAAAAACTGGATGCGGCGCAGACGGCGCAGCGTGATGCTGGTGCCCTCATAGCGCTGGCGCGCTTGCATGGCGGCGAAGAGCAGACTTCCCGCCAGCACCAGGAAGCAGACAAGGCCCTGGAGGATGAAGAACACATAGCAGCCGGCACCCACCACCATCAGCACGCCGCCGGCGAGGAAGAGGAAGGTCTCTGCCTTACTTAATTGTTTCATAGAAAGCTGGGTTGTTGTCCGAATTATCGTCGTCGCTCAGCACGAAGACGTCCTCGTCGTCAGTCTTCATGAAATAGCGCTCGCGACCCACGCGGGCCATGGCCGAGGAATCGGCCCGGAGCTCGTGCAGCCGCTGGTTGTTGGTCTGATAGACCTTCTCATACTTGGCGATCTCGTCCTGTAGATCAGAGATCCTGTAGTCGTACTCGAAGCGCTTCATGAAGCAGTCGTCGCCCAAGAAGCCGACATAGAGCACGCCCATCACCACCACGATGTGGTATTTGAAGCGGCTGAGGATTCTGACGATATGTCCGGTAATCTTAATCACGTTCGATTTTTGTTTCTGCAAAAGTAAGTATTTAAAAGCATACAAAGGGCAAACGCTCTTGCATTTTTTATCTATTTAACCATAAAATGTGGATGGACGCGAGGATTGTTACCAACTTTTTGCTACCTTTGCAATGAGATAATGCCTGCGGGCGCCTTGGGGCGCTTGGTTGCGGCGTGGATGGGGGCTGCCCGTCTTGCGTCGCCGACATCAGGCCAAAACCTAACTCAGCCAATGAACGAATATATAGTTTCTGCGCGCAAATACCGTCCGATGAAGTTTTCCGACGTCGTCGGCCAGGACGCGCTGACCACCACTCTCCGCAATACGGTCAAGTCGGGCAAACTGGCCCACGCCTACCTCTTCTGCGGTCCGCGCGGTGTGGGAAAGACCACTTGTGCGCGCATCTTTGCCAAGGCCATCAACTGCGAGCACCCCACCGACAACGGCGAGGCCTGTGGCGCCTGCGAGAGTTGCAAGGCTTTCGAAGAGGGCCGCTCCTTCAACATCTTCGAGCTCGATGCCGCGTCCAACAATGGTGTCGATCAGATCAAGCAGCTCATGGAGCAGACCCGCATCCCCCCGCAGGTGGGCCGCTACAAGGTCTTTATCATCGACGAGGTCCACATGCTCTCGCAGCAGGCCTTCAATGCCTTCCTCAAGACGTTGGAGGAACCGCCCGCCCATGTCATCTTCATCCTCGCCACGACCGAAAAGCACAAGATCCTGCCCACCATCCTCTCGCGCTGCCAGATCTACGACTTCGAGCGAATGTCCGTGGCCCACATCATCCAGCAACTGAAGATGGTGGCCGAACGCGAAAAAATCTCCTATGAGGAGGAGGCCCTGGGCGTGATAGCGGAGAAGGCCGACGGCGGTATGCGCGACGCGCTCTCCATCTTCGACCAGGTGGCGAGTTTCTCGCAGGGCAACGTCACTTTCGAGAAGACCATCGAAGACCTCAACGTCCTCGATGCCGACAACTACTTCAAGACCGTCTTCCTGGCCTTGGACAACAAGGTGGCCGACATCATGCTGCTCCTCAACGGGGTGCTGGCGAAGGGCTTCGATGGGGGCAACTTCATCGTCGGACTGGCCAGCCACATCCGCAATGTGCTCATGGCCAAGGACCCGCAGACCTTGCCGCTCCTGGAGGTCAGCGACCGCCAGCGCGAGCAGTATCGGGAGCAGGCGCAGAAGTGTCCGGCCCGCTTCCTCTACCAAGCGCTGCGCATTGCCAACCGTTGCGACGTGCAGTATCGCCAGTCGTCCAACAAGCGCTTGCTCGTGGAACTGACGCTCATCGAGATCGCGCAGATCACCCAGCCCGAGGACGATACGGCGGGTGCGGGGCGTAGCCCTAAGCAGTTGAAAACCCTGTTTCAGAAATTACTCCGACAGGTGCAGCCAGAAAGGGGCGCGCAGGTGGCCCCGGTTGCACAGAGAAAACGGCAACACGCTCAGCAGACCGTGCAGCCGGCTACGGATCAGTCGCAGTCTGCTGACCAAAAGGCTGACCAAAGGACGGAATCCAAGCCAACTCAGCAGTCTCCCGAGACAGTTAGGACGGCTCCTCCCGCAGGGGCGCTGAAGTCGGCCAAGCTCAATCTCGGGCGCAGCATGGGAATGTCCTTTGGCGATATCCTGACCCACAAGGATAAACCCACGGCGGAGCAGACGGTGGAGGTGGAGAATGCCGAGGAGCGCAACGCCTTCACGGAGGAGGATCTCCTCGTCCAGTGGCGCGCGATGTGCACCCGTATGCCAGAGAACATGCGGGCTATGTCCACGCGAATGAGAAACCTCAGTCCTGTCATTACCGACTATCCCAACGTGGAGATCGTGGCGGAGAATCAGATCCTCTACGACCAGATGCTGACCATCAAGAGCCGCATCCGTGCCACGCTGGCCAAATGCTTGAAGAATGGCAGTCTGCAGGTCTCCATCCGTCTGGCCAAGCAGGATGAGATCAAGCCGCTGCTCTCGCCCAAGGAGACGCTTGACCAGCTGGTCAAGGAGAATACTGCTGTGGGGCGGTTGGTGCAATCCCTCAGCCTTGATCTGGCCTGACGTGCTATTGCTCCCACCCTTGTCTTGCTGCCCTTGTCCCTGGCGGCAAAGATACGGCGTTTTTTCGCAGGAATATTTTGCGGTTTGGAAAAAATGCCGTATCTTTGCACCCGATTTTTATCAATTGGCTCCGTAGCTTAGCTGAATAGAGCGTCAGATTCCGGTTCTGAAGGTCAAGGGTTTGAATCCCTTCGGAGTCACTTCTCACAGAAAGGGTAGTGCAGTCTTAGGATTTTATGAGGTGGCAGTCCCACTGCATCAAGTCCACGAGCTTTCCTTCACAACCCAATCCCGTCCTTGCAGGCTCGCAACAGTCGTCAGCTATCATCCTCGACAAGTAGTTTCCAGAATATAATAGTACGAACTGATACGGAATAAAATGGAAAAGGAATATACACTTTGGCGTGTTGCCAACGCATACAAATGGGTAGAGGGAACATACAATTCGTATGAGGCAGCTTATGAGGCAGCAAAGAAACTGGACGAGAAATACAATGATGAGGCTAACTACTGAAAAGAAAAAGATCGTTTCTACATAGCAGAAGAAGGACTGCGCCCTACCCAGTTGAAAAAACTACTATCAAGCAATCGCTATTTAAAATTCCACATTTGGGACAAGACATGGCGAGATAGGATGAAGAAAAAATAGGAAAGCAAGGTATGAGGCCTTCTTGCCATATACCTATATAGACAAACAATTATAGTGAAAATCACGTTATCCTGCAAATATAAACGTAAAAATGTGCTCGTTATCAATTAGTTTGAGTACCTTTGCAAAGGAATAAACAATGTTGAAAAATAAAAAAAATGGCACTACCGATAGCATCCATGCCAGTACTGACTGGTGAAGTGGCTCAGCGGTTTGAAGCCGATGCGCAGGCAAACTACCAGCGTTATCTCAACCGCTCTGAGGAAGAGAAAAAGGCAGATGAAGAGGCTTTTGAAAGGGGGCTCGTCAAATTGCGTCGCATGTTGGCTAAAGCGCATCTTGGTGACAAATGAGTTTCTGGAAGATAGATGTGGCTTGCTTCTTATGGTAAAGCTAGAAGATAGTCTCAGCATTGAAGTCTTGTCAAAAATCGCAAATGCGATGGGTTATAGAATAGATATTGTAGAACTTTTAAAAAAAACATCATGAAGAAGATAATGTTAAGTGTTGCGTTGATTACCATTGCAATGAATGGGTATTCTCAATCTGTCACGAACAGTGTATGTGATTCTACTCTTGTTTATATTACCAAGCAGTTGGATAATATTGAATTCGGAATAAATGGGAAGAATAGATTTAAGTTATATCCGACGGAAAATGTCTATACGTTTTTGAGGCTGGACACCGCAACAGGAAGGGTAGCTCAAGTACAGTGGTCAATGGACAGTGAAAATGAAGGCTCTATTATCATCAACGATGAGGACTTGTCCCTTGGCTTGGGTAGTGGCACTTTCGAGTTGTATCCAACGAAAAATTTGTTCCAATTCATTCTTCTAGATAAAGTGACAGGAAGACAATGGCATATACAATGGGGTATGGAAACAACAAAGCGCTGGATAAGAAGAATATATTAAACTACATCTGTTATGGGGGAGGTGCAACGTAAATATGAAGCGCACATGCTAACATGGGCTATTGCTAATGATGCTCGTTTCGTAAATGTTGACGATGTGAAAACTGGGCTAGATTGCAACTGCGTCTGTCCAGCTTGTATAGAATCGTTGATCGCTAAAAACAGAGGACTAGCGCGTGTTCATCTTTTTGCACATAAATCTGGGTCAGAATGTGCTTTGGCATATGAGTCGATGTTGCACCTTCTTGCTAAGGAGCGTGTACAAAGGGCATTTTTGAATGCTGATTGCTTTTTGCTTGTTTATGATTACAGGTCATACTGTCCATCAAAATGCCGCTTGATGATTTCCGAAACAGACAATTGAGAAAGCCTAACGTCTTATTTTAAGAAAAATGAAAGCAATAAATGCCCGTCTTCTTTTGGGTCTGATTTCGATTGGCGGAGTATTGAGCTCATGCCAGGTGAAGACAGACTGGAGGGAAAAGCCTTTGGCAAGCGATTTGCAGTTCACACAGTTGGCGAGAAGCTGGGACGAGGGCATCCCATTGGGCAATGCGACTGTTGGAGCTTTGCTATGGCAAAGGGATTCGGCTCTACGTTTTTCCCTGGACCGTACCGACCTTTGGGACCTTCGCCCTGTGGATAGTATCTCCGGATCCAACAACCGTTTCTCGTGGGTATATAGTCAAGTGCAAAAGGGCGACTATCTACCAGTTCAGAAGAAATACGACTGGCCTTATGACCAGCTGCCTGCTCCTTCGAAAATACCAGGAGCTGCCCTTGAGTTTCCTTTGGAAAAATTGGGTGAGCCTAACGACATACGTTTGTATCTGAACAATGCGTTGTGCGAGGCCCGTTGGGATAATGGCACCACACTGAAGACTTTTGTCCATGCCACTGAGCCTGTGGGCTGGTTTGTTTTTGAAAACCTCCCCGACACAATATGCCCCAGTTTGATAGCACCGCAATACAACAAGCCTGTAGCTGCTGGTGATAACGATCCGGTGACAGGCTTAGATTTGCGTCGTCTGGGCTATGAACAAGGAACGCTACGGACTGAGAAGCAGGAAATAACCTATCATCAGCCGGGGTGGGGCGGATTCTATTACGACGTGAATGTACGTTGGAAACAAAAAGGCAAAAAGTTGTATGGTGTTTGGAGTGTCTCTTCTTCTTTGTCGTCCGACAAGGCTTCGGAAGCAACCCTCCAAGCCCTGGAGCGTGGTGTGGACTCGGACTACAGTGCCCATATGGACTATTGGAACAACTATTGGCAAGCCTCTTCCATTTCCATACCCGATACGGTCTTGCAGAAGCAATACGACAACGAAATGTACAAGTTTGGTTCTGCTTCCCGTGAAAACTCTTCTCCAATCTCTCTCCAGGCAGTATGGACTGCCGACAATGGGAAACTTCCACCATGGAAGGGTGATTTTCATCACGACTTGAATACGCAGTTGAGTTATTGGCCATCCTATATGGGAAACCATTTGCAGGAAGAGATGGGCTATCTGAATACGCTTTGGAACCAACGTGAGGTCTATAGGAAATACACGAAGCAATACTTTGAATGTGAAGGTATTAACGTTCCGGGCGTTTGCACATTGACTGGCGAGCCGATGGGCGGCTGGATTCAGTATGCCATGTCTCCGACGGTGAGTGCCTGGCTGTCGCAGCATTTCTATCTGCATTGGAAATACTCGGCCGATAATGTATTTCTGAAAGAACGGGCTTATCCGTTTACGAAGGATGTGGCGACTTTCCTCGAACAGCTTTCCAGTGTTGACAACCAGGGGGTTCGTCGTTTGCCAATGAGTTCAAGTCCCGAAATATTCGACAATAGTATCAAGGCTTGGTTCAAGGACATGACCAACTACGACCTTTCCCTGATGAAGTTTGCCTTCAAGGCTGCTTCCGAAATGGCCGCGGCTTTGAATTTGAATGACGAGGCGGTGCATTGGGAAAAAGTAGGAAAACAGTTGCCAGCCTTTGATTTGGACAAAGAGGGTTCGCTCACTTTCGCTAAAGGTTTCCCCTATAACGAGTCGCATCGCCACTTCTCCCACGCCATGGCAATTCATCCGTTAGGCTTACTTGACTACAGCCAGGGAGAGGAGTCCCAACAGATTATCAATGCTACGCTCAAACGCATGCAGGAAGTGGGCCCAGACTGGTGGTGCGGTTATTCCTACAGTTGGTTTGGCAACATGAAAGCCCGTGCATTTGACGGCGAGGGTGCCGCTCAGGCCCTGAAGACCTTTGCCGAATGCTTCTGCTTGCCCAACACCTTCCATGCCAATGGCGACCAGACGAATAGTGGTAAGTCAAAGTTTACCTATCGCCCGTTCACGCTCGAAGGAAACTTCGCCTTTGCTTCCGGAATACAAGAGATGCTGATGCAGAGCCATACTGGTATCATTCGATTTTTCCCAGCTGTTCCAGCTTCATGGCAAGATATCTCTTTCCAGGATCTGCGTGCCATGGGCGCCTTCCTTGTGTCTGCCGAGCAAAAAGATGGCAAGGTGCAGCAAATCAGCATTTATCCAGAGCAGGGCGGAACTTGCCGTATTGCTTTGCCTGCGTCTATGCAAAATGGAGAACCTACGGTGACAGGCAATAAGGGCGATATAACCCGTGAGGGCGAAGTGCTGGTGATTCCGACGTAACTATTCAGCAATAACACTCCTTTGAGTTTTTGTCAACAATCCTGACAAAACAAGTAGGCGATAATATATTGAAAACCAATAAAATATTTACACTTTATTTTTGGATATCTCGGATATTTTTTGTACCTTTGTATCTATGAATAAGCAAGTTACGGATATATCGCAAGCCTTGAAAAGGCTGACATCTGAATGCAGTCGATGCATGATTCGGCGCACAAAATCCTTGCGAAAGAAGAGCGGCCTTAAACCTGGCGGGCAGCCTGGGCATGAGGCACACAACAGAAATATGACGGAAAAGCCGAATGTTGTGGAAGACTGCATGAGTGGATATTGTCGCGAGTGCGGTCGTGACTTGTCGGCATAGCGGGAGAGCTTGACTATGTAAGTCAAGTTGTAGATTTGCCAACGTTGGCGCCTGTCGTGAGAGAATATCGCCATTACAAGAAGACCTGCACCTGCGGATGTTGCAATAGAGGATACGAGCCGCGCAAGCGGGGGCAAACAATAAGGTAACTTTTGGCAAGAACATCAGAGCCGTTGTGACCTACCTGAGCGTGGTGCAGTGCATACCTTACGAGCGACTGGCTTCTTTGATGGAAGAGGTGTTTTCTGTCCACATGAGCCAAGGCTCCATCAAGAACATTGTACAGGAGGCCATGAGGAAATCCAAGCCTGCCATAAAGCTGCTGGAAGACATGCTGAGGAAATCACCCGTTGTGGGCTTCGATGAGTCGGGTTGCTACAACAACAAGAAATTGGATTGGGCGTGGATAGCGCAAACAACATACTTGACGCTTTGCTTCCGTGCTGCCGGCCGCTCGTCAAAAGTGCTTGAAGAGAGGTTCGGCGATGCTCTAAAAAACATGGTGGCAGTGACCGACAGGCACAGCGCGTATTTTTCCCTTGACTTTTTGAATCACCAAGTGTGCCTGGCCCACCTTCTGCGCGAGTTGGAATACTTGACAGAGCTTGACCCGAAACAGCAGTGGTCGAAAGATGTGGCAAGCCTGTTTAGACAAGCCATTCATGAGAGAAACACTCGGCCTAATGAATTCATTGACAAAAGAACTTGGCTTGACAAGCTTGACGATCTGCTGAACGCCAACCTGCTCCACCCTAAGATCCAACTTCGAGAGGCTTCAATGGCAATGGACTCGCAAAATGCAGGGATTACATATTCAACTTCTTGGAAAATCCCATTGCAATTCCACCCGACAACAATGCGAGCGAGAGGATGGAAAAACTGAAGATAAAGCAGAAAGTGTCCGGCACTCAGGTTGACAATGGAGCAGACGTTCGCTTTCTTTTCTATACATTCCATTGCTGACACTGCATGGAAAAAAAAGCTGCAAGGTGCACTACACTATTGCTGAATAGTTACGATTCCGACTCAGAAAGGTGAAAGAATTATAATCAGTTGGCCATAACATAAAGTGTTTTGACTCATTGTACAAATCTGCATGACATCCGCAAAAAGGATTGCCGCCAATAGCAACTACGCTACATGGAATTCTAATACTTTTAAGAGAGGTACAATTGCGGAATGTGTTATTAATTGATTATCAGTATTATACGCTCTAAACGGAATTCTTGTTGCCATATACCCATAAAAACAAAAACGACCCGCACATTTGAGCATTGTTAAGAGGCTTGGCGAGGACTGACACTGCAAAGATGCGAATAATCATTGATAATACAAACTTTTTAGCAAGAAAAATATCGCAAGGTAGATTTCTTTGACATATTTATATTTGATGATGTTAAATCAGACCTTGGAATCATACTTTGCCAGCCAAATAAAGTAGTTTTCAAGGTAAAAGTGTTATCTTTGTAACGTCTAACCCATACCGGAAGCCCCAATGGGCAGAGGTTGGGCAGACATATATACATATAAGGCGTAACTGTACGCTTTGGTTTTGACGCAGTAATAATCTGGCAGTTCGAGCAAAGTTGTCAAGAACAAAGCAACGGGAACGCCTCATGAGGTGTATTGTATACAGCCCTTATTGGCTTCGGACGATTCTGTTGTCCGTTGGTCAAGAGAGCTTCCTATATACGTACACAGGCGTGGGGCTTTCGGCGTTGTTCGTTTCGACAACTTGGGCGATTCCAGAGCATTTACTGCGTGGAACGAGTGACAGGATTGGCTCCACGTTTTCATGTATATATAACAACCATTTATTAATCATGCCAATATGGTAGCCGTTGGCATTTACTGAAATGGATTTTATGCATAAGGAAATAAGATATGAAATAAAAGATGGTAAAATATATACCTACAAAGTTGAGGAAATATCAAATTATTCCAAATTGCTTCGGTACAAACCGAATTATAGAAAAATTACAGACGATATTATCTTTGTTGATAATGGGAAACACAAAGATTACCTTTTACTCTCACAAGAATTATTTGCTGAAGAAATAAAACACTCGCCTAAGCCTACCACTAATGGGGTGTTAGGAAATCATTCTATATTCTTCTATATGTATGGTCATACGAAAGATTGGATAAAGGCGACAGAGAATGAAATAGCAGTTGGTAAAGCCCTACTAATATGTTGCTCAGATAGTAATATAGAAAAAACATTGCTAATGCTCAGAAACTCACGTGACATTAACGAGTATGTGCAAATGTTGGAAACCGAATATAAAATTTCGCAGATTGTTTCAAGACATATTGCAAATTTTAGTATGGCTCAGCTTGCTGGCATTAGATTTGAAAAAGTAGAAGAGACTATTGAAAAAGAAAGGCAGTTGTTGGAAAAACTACATGCGCTTTTACAATTAGAGCAAAGCTAACCCTATATCAACCTCAAATCCGCAACTATTAGGACTTTTTCCGTCTCTATGAATTGATGTTCAAAGTCAAAATCGTATTCCTGCCCAGCCTTCAGCTGCCCAGTTGCAAGTAGGGCATTGACCAACAGACTGTTCATTTTGTCCGCAGTATTGAAATCATAGACTCTGCCAGAAACTGACTGATAGGTGGTGTTCTCACAAGTTAGTTCCTCGATAGCGCGTAATATGGTGTCCGCACTGCAAGTGCGAAGGGATGGATGAAGAGACAAATGCCTCATGAGGTGAGTTGTCACATCTTCGACACATGAGCCGCCACAAAGATAGACGCACATCAAAGAGCGCAGGGTCTCGCTATACTGATAGCCATGCCATTTGCATCTCATCCCCAATGTGGAGACTATGGTTTGAGCAAAAAGAGCATCAAATTGCTCCATGATTGGAAAAATTCCTCCAAAAGGAGTGGTTTCTCGGATTTTATTTATACATTTGCCATGTCATTCGGAGGTTTTGCTATACTTCTTTTTGCAGCACTAAGGTAGGTGAAAAATCTGACATGGCAAAAACCTGAGCAACTTTTTGTTGCTCAGGTACATATAAAAAATACTAACTCATAGTGCTGCGGAAATTAGGTATATCAAAAAAATATGACAGACAGATATTTACTATTTAAAGAATTTGCGCAAGAATGCAGCAACAGCGACTTCTATATAGGACAAGGAAATCCTAACTCAATGATTTTGTTTGTCGGCTGTGAACCCAACGATACAAATGAGCCGGATCTGAAGGTGAGAAACAACAGACACACCTTTGAGTGCTTGAATGAACTAAATGGCAAGAGTTATAAGGACCTTTGGCAAATCCGCTCGAAAAAAGGCGAGGGATGTACATGGAGCAAGTATCAAAAGATAATAGATGCTGTTTATCCTAAAAGAAAACATATAGCAGGAAAATTAGATTTTGAAGAAATGGCATTTTGTACGGAGCTCAATAATGTTTGTGCTCGCCATTCTGCCTATGCAAAAAAAGACACGATAGGGACAAAACTTGAGTTGTTCAAAGAATCTAAGTTCATACAATCTTTTCCTGTAGTGGTGCTTGCTTGTGGAAGCTATATTGTCAATCAAGGAAGCAATAGACAAATTGACAATACTTTTGGAGTGTCTTTTCACAAAGTTGGTTTACCTGATTCGACTCAAAATTATTGGATTCATTATGATGGTCTTGATTACGACAAATCAAATAAGTTAGTCATCCATACAAGACAATTAAGCGGACCAATAAATAATGAGTTACTATTTTCTATAGGTAACTCTATTAAAAGTTTTTTGGAATTAAATTGCGACTTATAAAGATTTGCCTATTTCTTTTGAGCGAACAAAAGAAATAGGCGATTTTCATCGGCTTAGCCCCTTTCTCTTTAGTGGCTTTACCATCCGAGTTGCTTGTCGCAAGCATCATCTTATCTGCTGAAAGCGGAGGATATCCACCCACCCAAAACGGGGATATCCGTTCACTTTTCTGGCTCTTTAGTCTAATGGCGTTGCAAAATTAGTCATTTCTGTGCGATACAACATCATAACCTTACTGAAAGTTACTCCTTGCTTGAATAGATGTTGTTCCTTGGGAATGGAAAGCAATGGGTACATATAGGCAGACACACGATAGTAACCGATGTGGGAAAGATAATGCTGAGCCTTTTCCTCATCGGTTATCTCCATACCTCTGGTTTTGAGTAGCTGCACTAACTCTTGGGGTGTGGAGTATGTTTTTATGAACGGAATTCTTGTTGTCATATACCCATAAAAACAAAAACGACCCGCACATTTGAGCATCGTTGAGAGGCTTGGCGGGTTCTCGTGCTGCAAAGATACGAATAATCATTGATAATACAAACTTTTTGCGAGACAAATCAAGCAAAAGTGGAATTCTTTGATATGTTTATATTTAACAATGTTAAATCAGACCTTAAAATCATACTTTGCCAGCCAAACAAAGCGGTTTTCAAAGGTAAAAGTGTTACCTTTGTAACGTCTATACCCATACCGGAAGCCCCGATGGGCAGAGGTTGGGCAGACATATATACATATAAGGCGTAACTGTACGCTTTGGTTTTGACGCAGTAATAATCTCTTTCGATTCTTTATATATTGCCCTTGCCTGATGGCATGGGAAGAGAATTCGCGTATCTGTCTTTACATGCAACTAATCGCTATTTTATCCAGAATTGGGGTATTTGTTGTTTTCCAATGTCAAAGGATTTTGGGCGTAAACGTTGTTATGTAAGACTTTTATTATAGGTAAAAGTCTTACATAACCTCATGCGTCACTTCAATATTTCAGATGGACCAGATATCTTCCTCATAAAAGACTTCTCCCCCCAAAACGTTGAATGATGTCGGATTTGACTTGAGGAGAAAGGGAACCACAATTCTTAAAAGCGCCTTGCCCAATATTTGTCACACCATTTGGAATATTGATGCTCGTGAGGGAGACACAGCCAGAAAAAGCGAAATCCCCAATACTTGTCACACTGTCTGGAATGTTGATGTTTGTAAGAGATTTGCACTCAGAAAAAGTGCTATGCCCAATATTTGTCACACCATTTGGAATATTGATGCTCGTGAGGGAGTCACAGCCAGAAAAAGCGAAATCACCAATACTTGTCACACTGTCTGGAATGTTGATGTTTGTAAGAGATTTGCACTCAGAAAAAGTGCTATACCCAATACTTGTTACACTGTCTGGAATAATGATGCTTGTGAGAGAATTGCACTCTGAAAAAGCGAAATCTCCAATACTTATCACGCTGTCAGGAATGACATAGTTTGCTTCTTTAGCTCTATACGAAATAATGGCTGTCTTATCTCTGTCAAATAAGACATTGTGTTCATATATGAACGCTTTTGACTCGTTCTTCAAATCAGCATGGCATCCACGAAAAGGATTCATACCAATAGCAATTACACTGCTTGGAATTGTAATACTTATAAGAGAATTACAATCGACGAAAACGCTATTCCCAATACTCGTTACACCATTTGGAATGTTGATGTTTAAGAGGGATTTGCAATCGGAAAAAGCTCCATTACCAATAGATGTCACAGAATCTGGAATGTTGATGCTCATAAGAGATTTGCACCATTTAAAAGCGTAATACCCAATACTTGTCACACTGTTTGGAATGTTGATACTTGTAAGGGAATAGCAACTAGAAAAAGCGCAATCCCCAATACTTGTCACGCCGTCTGGAATGTTGATACTTGTAAGGGAATGACAATTTTCAAAAGCGTAATCCCCAATACTTGTCACGCCATTTGGAATATTGATGCTCGTGAGGGAATCACAGTCAGAAAAAGCGTAATACCCAATACTTGTCACACTGTCTGGTATGTTGATACTCGTGAGGGAATCACAGTCATAAAAAGCACCTTCCCCAATACTTGTCACACCATTTGGAATATTGATGCTCGTGAGGGAATCACAGCATAAAAAAGCGTAATTCCCAAAACTTGTCACACTGTCTGGAATGATGATGCTTTTAAGAGAATTGCACTTAGAAAAAGCATGGTCACCAATGCTTGTCACACCATTCGGAATGATGATGCTTGTGAGTGAATCACAATAGAAAAAAGCATAATCACCAATGCTTGTCACACCATTCGGAATGATGATGCTTGTGAGTGAATCACAACCCCAAAAAGCGTTTCTTCCAATGCTTGTCAAACTTTCGGGTAAATCAATGTTAGTTAGAAAACCGCACCCTTGAAAAGCATCGTTTCCAACAACCTTTACTCCTTCTCTAATTGAATATTTACCTTTTAATCCAATTGGTGCTCTAAGCAATCTTTTCCAATCCTTGCTATATTTTACGCCATACTCATCTTCTACTGCATTTTTAAGGTCCTCTTCGGTAACCTCTGTACTCCACACTTCCTTTTCCTTTGGCTTCTGCAAACCAAACAATCGGAAGGAACACATAGACAAGTCTTTTTGGGCGCTGGCTAATAGGAACATCGACAGAAGGGTTCTTGCCTCCACGTCTGCCAATAAACCTTGCAGGGCAGCGAAGATCTTGCTTTTGCTCAAATCCAGATAATCCGTGGCAGAGAAAAGGAGACGGTCGGACGCTCCGTAGCTCTGAAGCAGGGACGAATCAAGAGAGATGGCTTTGAGCGAGAGGGCAATGGAGGCCAAGGAAAAATCGTCGATGGTTTCGTCGAAGTCGTCAATGGTGCGAAGGGGATGCGAGAAGTCCTTGGTGCCGATAGTCGGCGACTTCTGACCTTTCATCGCTGGCACAAACATGCCGTCGTAATCAACGAGGGTGAGCGTCCCATCCGGACGCACCATGATATTGTCAGGCTTGATGTCGCCATGGGCAAAAGACTGCGATCGAAGCCAAGCAGCCATCTTGCAGAAACGGTAACAGAGCATCGACATTTCATAGCTGTCAGTATAGTTTTCGGCAATGTACGTCTCCATTGTTTCGCCCTCAATCCAATCCATCAGCAGCACGGGGAACTCGTCGTCTTCGCAATTGCTGTCAACAAACAGTTCCTTCTCCAGGTATTTCACGGAAGTAATATAACAATAGTTCGTTAAAATTTGAGTATATGGCTACGCGGCCTTAGGCTGCCAGCCAATGAGTTCTTTGACAATCTTACTAATTAAAGTTCGGTTCGGTCGCCATCGGGACATGTCGAAAATTAATTTCGTATAGTTCGCATTGAACATCAACGACTTAACTTTTTGCCATGGAATTGTCCATGCCATTGTCTTTCATGAAGACCTTGGCGGCATTCAGGGAGGCAAACGATGCGTTGAACGCAAAGTCCAACTGTCTCTTGTGTCTTGCCTGACAATCCATAAGTCCCGTAAACTGCTTGCTGTCGCGATAGCAGAACTCTATCTGGAAGCGAGTGCGGTATGTCTTCAATACTTCCTCACCAGTCATTGAGAGTTTTGTCGAGAAGAACAACTTGCACTTTCCACCGGGCATTCGCCAGATGACAAGTCGCACCCTCTTCTTCAGAGCCTTAGCATAAGCCTCAAGGGTGTACGCCTTTCCGTCCAGTATCAATGTACAGTTCTTCCATACATGAGAGGTTGAGATTTGCCAAGTCAATCTTGTCTCCCTTGACTCTTGGTCGTCCACGCCTCTTTTCCTTCTTGGGAATGTAATGCAGACAAGCGTTGTCACGGAAGCGGCTGACTAGATAGAAGCCAAGCTCCGATATGCCCTTCTCGAACGTGGATGTGGAGAAGAATGCGTCAGCCACTACTATATCAGTGATACTCAGCAGTTTCTTTGAATACCGCTTCATAACACTGATGTAATATTCGACGAGTGTCTTGTTCCTCATCTTCAGCGCGGAGTTTCCTATTGTCTGATGGGCACGCAGCATCATGCACTTGTTGTTGGCAACATCCAGCAAGCCGATGCCCATGATTTCAAGTCCGTGCTTCACCGCCCCTGCACATCCCGACCAAAACCGTCCGATATGAGGAGTTTTCTTCCCAGCCTTGCTGATATAGCATGGGTCTATGGCAATGGCAAGTAAGCCATCCATGTCCAACACACGCCTTGCAAGAGACAGGTTCAACAGAAGCCAATCGATGCAGTCTTTCTTCTTGCGGTTGAAATTCTGACGATAGGTCTGCTCGCCGTGCTTGCCGTAGCGAGCCATCTGTGTGAAGTTTATCTTTCTGGGTAGAATCATATATAAAGTCAGTATCGCGATGAGCAGAGTCTGGAAAGTTTTTGCTAACTTTGCACCAGATTCTTTCATTGATGTACGGATTGCATCCTTGAGGATCTCCTCATATTGGTTAAGTGGCTCTGAAAACATCATACTTTTAAAGTCTTGAATCAACTGTAAAGGTACTGAAAATCAGACACTTAGCCAATTTTATTTAGTTATGTTTTGTTAATTAACTTGTTCATTTTCAAACGATTATGTAATTATTAACAGAGTATTGATATAAGATGAATCGACAAATTCCAACTCCTCTGCTATCTGGCGGTATGCCTCCGCGCGTCCTTCTTGTTCTTCGGTGAAGCACTTCAGGGCGTAGCACTTTCCTGTCTGCTCGTCCTTCATCTTGAACACGACGGCAAACGCACCGCTACTACGATACGGCTCGCCATGTTTGTCCAGCACGGGCACTAAATGGTTCAGCTTATCAAGATTGTCGTGAGCATCTTGAATGGCAGTGAGATATTCTGATATAAGCGGGTATTGCATAGGCTAATATTGTTCCTCGTTTCCGCAACACAATATGTTTGTTGTTTATAAGCGCCTAAGCAATTGTTTGCTGCTCGGGTGCTTTTGCCTTGCCAGATTTTTCACTAACCTTCGTGTCGCGACAACAGGCATAGCAGAACTCTGAACGGCATGGCAAAAATACAAATAAAAATCGAGAAACACACGCATTTAGAGGATTTTTCTGATAATCCTGCTGAAAACGTAGCAAAAAGTCTGTTCATCTTATCAAGCATATCGTTATTTGGAGATATGATGTCAAGAATGTACTTGATGATGCACATATCAAAGTACACTTTCAATGGATCTGTCGGCAAGGTAATCCAAGAACGTGACATTCTAATTGGCATGGTAGCACGAATAGAGAATACCCTATTCCATACACGTGCATGATGACAACATGAGTTTCTTGTTACAGTGATAATGGTAAGCCAAGATTCAAAAGGTGCAACTTGCAAGCCAAATGACTGTGCAATACGCTTCTTTATCTTCTTATTCTTGATGTTAGAATAAACATTGGTGATTACCCCAAATGGCAATATCTCGGTAGGCATCCATGAAGGTGGGTACTGATTGGTATATGTCTCTTTGAAATGGTTGATGAAATCATCTTTTGTATGGTTCAGTTCATCTTCTATAAGACGTATAGAGCGATTGAACTTGGACGGATTTGAGAAATTGTTGGCATCAGTCATCCAAAAAGAGTTACCTGTCATTTCAGTTCCAAAGTTGACGATAGCGCAACGCACAGCGATCTCTATCTTTTCAATTTCATTGAATAATAGTAGGCGTAGCTTCTTGTCAAATCCAGTCAACCTCGAGATATTGTATATTAACTTTGCAAAGTTAGTACAAATGACTGAAACCACAAAATAAAATGGCAGGATTTTGCATGTGGACAGTCTCTGTTTGACCTTATATTGTTTCTGAACAACATGTTATTTTGAAAATAGTTTCTGTAGTATCGGTAGTTGTTTCTCTGAACTTACTGAACTTGTTCACGAACTATCTGAATCCGTCTATAGTCTCATGTCTCATTTTTGTATCAGATCTATCTCTTGGCAAAGTTGGGGCTGTCGAGCTTTACGTCCATTATTGCCTCGTAGAGCAGTTGCTGTTCTTCCTTTGTGAATTTCTCGGGGCAGCAGTTGGCTGATGGGTCGGAAATGAAGTCTCTCGCGCAGCGCCGAAAGAGCAAGATGCAGCATGCAGTCGTGGTCGAACGCCAGCTGCGGTATCTCGTCGATGCTGAACCACTGAGCCTTTGCAGCATCATCGCCACCCTTTACTTCCTGAATATTGCACAGGGCGTAGTAGGCTATTGTGATTACTCGTTCGCGAGGATCGCGGTCAGGATCAGTGAAGGCATGAAACTGCTCCATGTATCCAGCCACCATTCCCGTTTCTTCCATCAGTTCACGCCTTGCACCTTGCTCGGCGCTTTCGTCCATATTCAGGAAGCCACCAGGAAACGCCCATAGTCCTTTATATGGTTCGTTTCCTCGTTCAATCAGCAGAACCTTAAGCTTTGCGCCGTCAAATCCGAAGATAACACAGTCGGTTGTCACAGCGGGGTGCGGATACTTATATGAATACATTTTTTCTTCCATATCTTATCTTGTGTAAGTTTCACTTCTTAAAGATATATATTATTTTTCACCACGCCAAATATTCTAACGATAGAAATTATCTATTGATGTATAGCTGATATCTTTTATGTATCTATAATAAAAGCATTATCTTTGTAGTCGAAATCAAAACGAATATTAAAATAACAAGGAGATAATAATATGGAAACAAGAAAAGAAATAGCAGCTGAGAAGAAGCGTTGTGGTTCGCATAATTGCACACAGGCTGTGCTCTGCACCTATCACGACTTCGCCGGCATGGAAGAAGAAACCATTAAGAATGCTGGCAATGCCTTTGCTGCAGGTATGGGTAATATGGAGGGAACTTGCGGAGCCATCGTAGGCGCAGGCATCATACTCGGTCTTGCCACTCAAGACAAGGCGAAGTCTGTCAAGGGCATGAGACAGATTATGAATAAATTCAAGCAGCGCAACGGTGCAACACAATGCAAATTGCTCAAAGGTGTGGGTACGGGAAAGGTGCTTCGCGAATGCCCTCTTTGCGTGGCTGACGCTTCTGAATTTCTGGAAGAGATTCTGGAAAAGGAAGGTAAATATGCCATCACAGATGATGAATGAAGGCGTCCGTAAATATGGGATAAGACTGTAAAGACAATGCGTGGCTAAAAAAAATACCTATTTTTTAGGCTTTGAATTTGGAAATTTTTCTTATGATTACTATTTTTGCACTCGGAATAAGAAACCGTATTTATGCGACACGATGTTGTGTTCATGCGGTTTTGAATATAGTTTTATAAAGTTAAAAGTATTATTGTATTATGATTATTGAAAAAGTTCATGCAAGAGAAATCTTGGATTCTCGTGGCAATCCTACAGTAGAGGTTGAGGTGTCATTAAAGTCTGGCGTTGTAGGCCGTGCATCAGTTCCGTCTGGAGCCTCAACAGGTGAGAACGAGGCTTTGGAGCTTCGTGATGGCGACAAGAGCCGCTATTGTGGCAAGGGGGTATTAAAGGCCGTAGAGAATGTGAATAACGTAATTGCACCGGCTTTGGTTGGATTCTCAGCCTTAGAGCAGCGTGCTATCGACCATAAGATGTTGGAGCTGGATGGCACCAAGACAAAATCAAACTTGGGTGCGAATGCCATTCTTGGCGTATCGCTTGCAGTGGCTCATGCTGCTGCCGAGTATCTCCGCATCCCGTTGTATCGCTACATCGGTGGCTGCAACACTTACACACTTCCCGTTCCTATGATGAACATCATCAATGGTGGTGCTCACTCTGATGCGCCGATTGCTTTCCAGGAGTTCATGATTCGTCCGGTGGGGGCTCCTACAGAGAAGGAGGCCATCCGTATGGGTGCCGAAGTGTTCCATGCCTTGGCAAAGCTCCTGAAGAGCCGCGGACTTTCCACAGCTGTCGGCGACGAGGGTGGTTTCGCCCCTGCACTCAACGGCATAGAGGATGCGCTTGAGAGCATCTGTCAGGCAATCAAGGATGCCGGTTATGAGCCGGGAAAGGATGTGAAGATTGCAATGGACTGCGCTGCCAGCGAGTTTGCTGTTCAGGAGAATGGTGAGTGGTATTACGATTATCGCCAGCTGAAGGATGGCAAGAAGAAGGATCCTAACGGCAAGAAACTCACAGCTGAAGAGCAAATAAAGTTCTTGGAAGAACTGATCACCAAATATCCTATCGATTCCATCGAGGACGGTCTTGACGAGAACGATTGGGACAACTGGGTGAAGCTTACAGCTGCCATCGGTGACCGTTGCCAGCTGGTTGGTGACGACCTCTTTGTTACGAACGTGAAGTTCCTGGAGAAGGGCATCAAGATGGGAGCGGCTAACTCTATCCTTATCAAGGTGAACCAGATTGGTTCGCTCACCGAGACGTTGGATGCTATAGAGATGGCTCATCGTCATGGTTACACAACCGTTACTTCACATCGTTCCGGTGAAACCGAGGATACCACAATCGCTGACATCGCTGTGGCAACCAACTCTGGTCAGATCAAGACAGGTTCTATGAGCCGTACCGACCGTATGGCAAAGTACAATCAGCTTATCCGCATCGAAGAGCAGTTGGGCGATAATGCATCCTACGGCTATCAGAAACTGAAATAAGAAACGAGGAAACAGTCTTTTTTTTGAATAAATCACAATCGGATCGGATGGGCATTGACAGCTCGTGACGGCTTGTCAATGCCTTTGTTTTTTTATTTGCTCTTCGCTTAAGTCATTATTTATCTTAACCGTCTGTATAACGGCAAGGTCAGCATGACGCAGACGACGGCTCCGGCAAACGCCAGCTGCATACCCCTATACATCAGGGAAGACTGTATCAAAGAGCGGATGCTCAACACCATTGTAGACTGCATGAAGGAATTTATGCAATCACAGATGATGAATGAAGGCATCCAAAAGTTATCCAATGATATTTTAGAGGGGTATGGTTGAAACGACTTCCCTTAAAGGATGTGATTGCCAATCATCCCCTTTCTTCTATAAGAATCAATAGAAATGTAGCCTATCATACTGCTTTATCACATTTTTATACTTCTTAAACGCAGTTTTTTCATTGGTTATGCTGTATTTCGAGATAAAAACGCTATCTTTGCGGTGTAAAATATGATACCAGTATCAAAAATAGTACCCTAATATGATATTTGAACGTAAGAAATACTTGGATGAACTTATCGCAGGACGTGGAAACGGTCTTGTGAAGATTATAACAGGTGTCAGACGATGTGGAAAGTCATTCCTGCTGTTTGACATCTGGCATAACTGGTTGTTGGAACATGGGGTGACTGATAGTCACATCATCGAAATACAACTTGATGATTTCCGAAACAGACGGTTGAGGAAGCCTGATGCCTTGCTCGACTATATAGATTCAAAGGTTGTGGATGATGGCAAACCTTATTATATAGTCTTGGACGAGGTACAACTTGTAGAAGAATTTGTGGAGGTTATTCTTAGTTTGACACACATGAGGAATGTAGATGTGTATGTGTCAGGTTCAAACTCTCGTTTCCTGTCAAGTGATGTTGTGACTGAGTTCCGAGGCAGAGGAGACGAGATACGCATCTGGCCTCTCACCTTTGACGAATACTTTAATGGTATTGGTGGAGATATACGCAAAGCTTGGTTGGATTACTATACTTTTGGAGGACTACCACAAGTGGCTTTGCTTGAAACGGAAGAAAAGAAAACAGACTATTTGCGTGGTCTGTATGAAACGACCTATCTGCGTGACGTAATTGAGCGCAACCATCTGCGTAATCCTGAAGGGATGAAGGAATTGGTGCGTGTAATAGCCTCGGGCATTGGTTCGTCAACCAATCCAACGAGAATAGCCAATACCTTCAATCTGTACAAGGGGTAACCATAAAAAGAGACACTATAAAACCAATACTCTGTTAATAATTACATAATCGTTTGAAAATGAACAAGTTAATTAACAAAAACATAACTAAATAAAATTGGCTAAGTGTCTGATTTTCAGTACCTTTACAGTTGATTCAAGACTTTAAAAGTATGATGTTTTCAGAGCCACTTAACCAATATGAGGAGATCCTCAAGGATGCAATCCGTACATCAATGAAAGAATCTGGTGCAAAGTTAGCAAAAACTTTCCAGACTCTGCTCATCGAGATACTGACTTTATATATGATTCTACCCAGAAAGATAAACTTTCACACAGATGGCTCGCTACGGCAAGCACGGCGAGCAGACCTATCGTCAGAATTTCAACCGCAAGAAGAAAGACTGCATCGATTGGCTTCTGTTGAACCTGTCTCTTGCAAGGCGTGTGCTGGATATGGATGGCTTACTTGCCATTGCCATAGACCCATGCTATATCAGCAAGGCTGGGAAGAAAACCTCATATCGGACGGTTTTGGTCGGGATGTGCAGGGGCGGTGAAGCACGGACTTGAAATCATGGGCATCGGTTTACTGGATGTTGTCAACAACAAGTGCATGATGCTGCGTGCCCATCAGACAATAGGAAACTCCGCGCTGAAGATGAGGAACAAGACACTCGTCGAATATTACATCAGTGTTATGAAGCGGTATTCAAAGAAACTGCTGAGTATCACTGATATAGTAGTGGCTGACGCATTCTTCTCCACATCCACGTTCGAGAAGGGCATATCGGAGCTTGGCTTCTATCTAGTCAGCCGCTTCCGTGACAACGCTTGTCTGCATTACATTCCCAAGAAGGAAAAAGAGACCGTCAAGGGACGACCAAAAGTCAATGGGAGACAATGGATGGACGGAAAGGCGTGACTTGGCAAATCTGAAGAAGAGATTCGTTGTTCTTCTCGACAAAACTTCAATGACTGGTGAGGAAGTATTGAAGACATACCGCATCGTTTGCCAGATAGAGTTCTGAATGCCGCCAGTTTAGGACTTTGGATTGTCAGGCAAGACAATGGCATGGTTCAACAATTCCATGGCAAAGGTCTTTGAAAGTCGTTGCAAATGTTCAATGCGAACTATACGAAATTAATTTTCGACATGTCCCGATGGCGACCGAACCGAACTTTAATTAGTAAGATTGTCAAAGAACTCATTGGCTGGCAGCCTAAGGCCGCGTAGCCATATACTCAAATTTTAACGAACTATTGTAAAACAATACATTGACTATTTGAAAGATTCTTTCTTGATAGAAGAAGCCTTGCGCTATGATGTGAAAGGCAGAAAATATATTGGTACCGAGACGAAATACTACTTCGCAGACATCGGCATTCGTGCAGCCATTCTCAACTATCGACAGCAAGAAGAAACCCACATTATGGAAAACATTATCTATAATGAGCTTCGCAGTCGAGGATATAATGTGGACGTAGGATTGGTTGAACTTGGTGGCAAGGATGAGAACGGTAAGTTTGTCAGAAAACAGTTGGAGGTAGACTTTGTGGTGAACCGCCCTCCATACAGAGTGTATATCCAGTCGGCTTTTCACATGCCTACGCCAGAAAAGGAACAGCAAGAACGTCGCCCATTATTGTCAATCAATGACCACTTTCGTAAGATTGTCATTGTTGGTGATGACATTCATCGCAAGGAGGACGAACTTGGAGTGTTGACTGTTGGACTGTTGGATTTCTTGACAGACAAGAAAATACTTGAACAGGGTTAAACGCATTGATACTAACTTTAATGGTATTACAAAAATAGACTTGCTACATCTGCTGTATTGCAAATGCTGCTGCTGGTCGTTTCTTCAATGGTGTCAATATAAGCAAGTGTACATTGTATGTTCCGCTGGGAACAAAACAGGCGTATTGGGAAGCCGATGTTTGGAAAGATTTTGGATACACCAAAGAGTATGATGTAACAGACGTCAACAAAGTAGACAATCATAGTGAGACAAAGGAAGTCTCTCGGTACTCTGTGGATGGGCAGCGATTGGCTAGTCCCACCAAGGGGATCAACATTGTGAGGTACGGTGACGGCAGTATAAAGAAAGAAATGGTCGAATAGTATTTTTAGACCATAGCTATCAGCAAGGACGGATTTCAAACCCATTCTTGCTGATAGCGCCTTCAGTCCGCCTTTGATTGTTTCAGAATGTTTACGATATAAGGTCAAGCAATAGGATGGACGCCAAACACCATGGTCGTCACATGACGGAAGATGGAGCGTGCACTCGAAAGTGTTTTTGTCGTATTGGTTTAACAACTGCTTTGCAGAGTTTCTCGTATTCTAATAAGAAAACACACAAATACAACTTACTTTTTGGGGGTTTCATGCGGTATTTTGGACACTGCGTGAAACTGTGTAAGAGTAAGACAATATAAACGACAAACAAAGCAACGTTTACAACGAATAATGATCAAAACCCTAGTAGGAATAGTTATTTGCGATGATTTCAAATACATTATTCCACGCTGTCCATTTTTTCAAAGACCAAGAAACTCCTCCAGACGCCAGGCTTGGATGTTCTCTATACCTTTTCTATTTTTGAAGGGTATGTCGTCCATAGTGACGAGAATCTTGGGGTAGCTATCGTCGATAGCTTCAAGCGAGGCGTATTCGCGCTCCTCCGTTTGTTTGTCTTCAAGCGTCCATGACACCTGCACATAGAGGCGTTTGTCGTTCCAATAATTTAGCCTTGCTATTTTTTCCAGCCTATTGTCCATAACATTTTTCTTGATGGGTTGACTTGTGCTGCAAAGATACGAAGAAAAATTCAAGTACACTTGAAAAAATGGCCAAAAGTGGGCAAAAATTCAAGTGTACTTGAAAAAAAGAGGCGACATGGAGGTTCAAGTGTACTTGTCTTTGTGTCGTCTTCTTTATGGCGCGTGCAAATTCTTTGCTGTAAGATTCTTATTTTTCATCTAATTGTTATACTTTTGTAGGCCTTAACAAAAACCTAAAGACGAATAAAGGATGATAACTTTTTTGATCAGTCTGGTGGCCCTTGTCTTGGGCTACGTTGTTTATGGACGTTTCGTGGAGCGCGTCTTTGCCCCCGATGACCGGATGACTCCTGCCGTGGCGAAGGCCGACGGGTTGGACTATGTTGCCATGCCCTATTGGAAGGTGTTCATGATCCAGTTTCTCAACATTGCTGGCACTGGCCCCATCTTTGGTGCCATCATGGGCGCGAAGTTTGGTCCAGCTGCCTATCTGTGGATCGTCTTCGGCTGCATCTTTGCTGGCGCCACCCACGACTACCTCTCGGGCATGCTCTCCATGCGCCATGGCGGATGCGACCTGCCCACACTCGTGCAGAAGTTTCTGGGAGGCTTCGCTTCCAAGGTACTCCTCGTCTTCATCGTGCTCCTGCTCGTCATGGTCGGCGCCGTCTTCGTCTATAGTCCGGCAGAGATACTGGTCAATATCGGGGGCAGCAACCTGATGTGGATCGTCCTGATCTTCGTCTATTACATCATCGCCACGATGCTGCCTATCGACAAGATTATCGGCAAGGTCTATCCGTTCTTCTCTTTCTCGTTGCTCTTTATGGCGGTGGCGTTGATGGCCGTGTTGTTCATCAAGTGGCCCGTGCTCCCTGAGGTGTGGGACGGACTCGGCAATATGTCCAAGCAGGCTGATCCGCAGGCCTTTGCCGACGATATCTTCCCCTGTATGTTTATCACCATCGCCTGTGGTGCGGTCAGCGGTTTCCATGCCACGCAGAGCCCGCTGATGGCCCGCTGCCTCACCTCCGAGCGCAAGGGCCGCCCCATCTTCTATGGTGCGATGATCACCGAGGGCCTCGTGGCGCTGGTCTGGGCCACGGTGGCGATGTGGTTCTTCTACGATGCGCCACAGCCTGGCTATGAGCAGATTGGCGATGCCTCTGCCATCGGTCTCCATACCTCTGCCCCCGTGGTGGTGAACCTCGTCTGTCGTGACTGGCTTGGCGTCGTGGGAGGCATCCTTGCCATGCTTGGTGTGGTGGCAGCTCCGATCACGACGGGAGATACGGCCTTTCGGTCGGCCCGCCTGATCATCGCCCAAGCCTTCCGTCTGAGTCAGCGCAAGAAGATCAATCGCATCTATATCTGCGTGCCCGTCTTTGCCGTCTCGCTCGCTCTGCTTGTCTGGCAGATCCAAAACCCCGATGGCTTCAATACGATATGGAAGTATTTCGGGTGGGCCAATCAGACGCTGGCGGTCTTCACTCTGTGGACCCTCACGGTCTATCTCGTACAGGAGAAGAAGGCATACATCCTCACCCTCGTCCCCGCCTTGTTTATGACCGTCGTCTGTGTCTCCTTCCTCATGGTGAGCAATATTGCTTTCGCCCTGCCTCCTGCCGTGGGCTATGCTATTGGCGGAGGCGTGGGGCTGGCTACTGCTCTGTGGTTCATGGTGTGGCTGAGGAAGATGCGTGCTGGGGCCAGGGAGTGATGCAGCCTATAGTGCATCGTGTAGCCCTTCGTTGCTGATGAAAATAGAGTTTTTCCTCTCTGCAACCTTTGGCCAGTCCCGATTTTTTTGATAACTTTGCCCGTCGAGATGTCCCAACGAAAGATTATCCATATCGACATGGATGCGTTCTTCGCCTCCGTGGAGCAGCACGACGATCCGTCCCTGTGCGGACTGCCGTTGGCTGTGGGGTTTGACGGGCCTCGTGGCGTGGTCTCTACGGCCAGCTATGAGGCGCGGCAGTATGGGGTCCATTCCGCCATGCCTATTGCCACGGCCAAGCGGCGCTGTCCACAACTGCGGATCGTCACGCCCCGTTTCGACCGCTACAAGGAGATCTCGGGGCGGGTGCATAGGATCTTCCTCGACTATACCGATCTGGTGGAGCCACTATCCATTGATGAGGCTTTCCTCGATGTGACGGAAAACCGCCACGGGGTCGCGCTGGCGACGAATGTGGCGCGCGAGATCAAGCAGCGCATTACCGAGGAGACGGGGCTGACGGCATCGGCTGGTGTGAGCTACAACAAGTTTCTGGCCAAGGTAGCCTCCGACTATCGCAAGCCCGATGGACTCTTCGTGATCCATCCGACTAAGGCACAGGGCTTTATCGATAGTCTTCGGATAGAGCAGTTTTGGGGCGTAGGACCGAAGACGGCAGTTCGGATGCACCAGATGGGTATCTTCACGGGGGCACAACTCCGTCGCGTCTCGCGCCAGCACCTCGTCCAGGTGTTTGGCAAGGCGGGCCATATCTACTACGATTTCGCCCGGGGCATCGACCAGCGTCCCGTCGTCACTGACCACGACCGCAAGTCGGTGGGCTGCGAGCAGACCTTCCTGGAGGATCTCCGCCTCTCGTCCGCCATCCTCATCGAGCTCTACCACCTCGTCTTGGAACTGGAACGGCGTATCGCCAAGAGTGGATTTCTCGGCCATACGCTCACACTCAAGATGAAGTGGGGCGATATGACACAGGTGACGCGTAGTCTGACGCAGCCGGCTGCCATCCAGACCAAGGACGACATCCTGCCGCTTGCCAAGCGCCTGCTCCGCCAGACGGAGTATAAGACGCGATCCGTGAGGCTTATGGGAGTGGCGGTCTCCAATCCACAGGGTGGGGAAGGGGAGGAGGTCCGCCCCCAGTGGGTAGAAGGTTTCCTTCCTTTCCAAGAATGGGAGATAGAGGAATATCCCTATGGTAAATAGCGAGACAGAGTAGTTAATGTCAATAAAAATCGAAGCAATGCAATATCAAGTCACGTGCAAGCAATGCCACCAACTTTATGTGGTGGATACCAATCCTGGGACCACGATCCGATCCCGTTGTCCCTATTGTGGAACGGTGGCTACCATCGCCACGCCGATTCTGGGCCAGCAGGACACGAAGTCCTCCGGTCCAGTTTCTCCGCAGCGACCAAAGACGAAGCCCGCGCCCTCGTACAGCCCTTTGTCCAGTTCTTCGCACCCATCGTCGCCCACGCCTTCTTCCCCCCACACTTCTTCGCTCACCCGTCGGGTCGTGGTGCTGTTTTGTGTCGTTGCAATCCTCCTCCTCGTTTTGGCCACACTCCTCTATTGTGTCTTCAAGGGAATGAGCACGTAGCAGCTGCTCTTGCATATCAGCGTTATTTTACCCCCCCCCGTTATTTAATTGCTTTAGTGATTCTTACGCTAATTTCATATAATAAATAGGGTCTGCTAATTTAAGGCAAGCTTATGATAATCAAGAAATTAACTTGTATAATATTTGCTCAGTTCAGATAAAATAACAACAAATAATACTTATATACAATGAAAAAACTATTACTATTTACTGTGTTTATATTACAAGCAATTATCTCACATGCACAATTTAAAGTTTGTGGAACTGTTACAGACTCAATTGGAGGACCAATAGAAGCTGCAGTAGTTGTTTTAATGGATCCCCAAAATGGTATGACATTACAACAAGGTATTACAACAGTAAAAGGGGAATATAATTTAAATTCTAAAGGGGAAGCACAACTTCTCGTTAGTTGTTTAGGATATAAACAATATGTGAGTTCACCATTTGTCATATCATCAGATACAGTATTACATACAATTAAATTAAATTCTGAAGACTTTTTATTAAATGATGTAGTTATTATAGGAGAAAAACAATCTCCATCCGTAATGATAGAAAAAGGAAAGATGATTTTTACTCCCAAAAACAGCAGTATCATAGCCGGAAGTACGGCTCTTGAAGTCCTGAAAAAAACACCTGGAGTTTTTGTTGATGGAGAGAACAACATCAGTATAGGAGGCAAGAATAGTGTACTCGTAATCCTTAATGGCAAACAGACATACATGCAGAAGGATGAACTTGTAACACTTCTGAAAGCTACTCCATCATCTTCCGTTTCTTCAGTTGAAGTGATGCACAACCCATCAGCTCAGTACGATGCAGAAGGATCAGGAGGCATCATAAACATCAATATGAATAGAAAGAAGTCTGAAGGTTTCTTCTTCTCTCTAAACAATGGTGTTTCGTATTGGGAAAACTTGAGAGAGAACACGGAACTTTCTTTCAGCTATACAAAAAACAGATTCAGCTTGTCTGGAAACTATAACCATGCTTTCGGGTATTACAATATGGACTATGGTATGCACCGCATTCAAGAAGGGAAAGGCTATTATAGCCCCACACAGGATACAGACAAGCGTAAGACTATATCGGGTAATCTGAATATGGAATACGTCTTGAATGACAAACATTTGATTGGTGCAAGAATTGATGCAAATACTCTGTTCGGACCCGGACAAACTAACACTGTTACTGAAATCAGGGATGCAAATACAATGGAACTGGAGCAGATTCTTTATGCAAGTAATGACTATTATACTCAGAAAGGCAACAGATATGGTGGAAACCTTTACTATATGGCAACACCCAAAGAAGGAGTCAGCTATAACTTGGATTTTAACTATGCTTGGTTTGACGGTGGTTCAGGCAACTGGCAGCCCAATAAATATGTATCGCCTGATGGTTCTGTGCTAAAGGATAATCTGTATAAGTCTGTAAACAGCAGAGATATAAATATATATGCCGTATCATACGATCAGAAACATCCACTGTGGAACGGAGAGCTGAAATCAGGACTGAAGTTTTCATCAGTCAATGCTGATAACGGATATCAGTTCTATAATGTAGATAGCGGTCAAGAGATAATAGACAAATCACTGTCAAACGACTTCAGATACAAAGAGAAGATCCTAGCTGGATATATTTTATATTCTCATTCTCTTGGCGATAAAATCAGTATGGAAGCCGGACTGCGTGGAGAATACACTTTTTCTGACGGTCTACTGCATACTATTGACGGGCATAGACCGTCCTGCATATCAAGACCTTAATCCCTTTGAGTATCTGCTTGATGAATTATCCTATTGGAAAGGTAATCCGTTTTTAACGCCTCAAAAAAACCATAAGGTAGCTTTGACTTACTCACATAACCGCACAGCGATCACTGCTTCTTACTCATACATGAAGGATTACAAGGCTCAGATAACGGATACACTTTCGGTCAATAAAGTAATTATGACACCAAGAAACATAGGAAAGCAGCAGCGGGCTTCGCTTACCTTGTATCAGGGTATAAACATCGCACGCTGGTGGGAAATGAATCTTAACCTGGTAGGATATTATGTAAAGAATGACATAGCATTTGACCAATACAGAAAGTTCGATCTTGATGGTTTTGCTGGTATATTCTCCATAAATAATACTGTTAGACTGCCTTGGCAGATACAGATGGAGTTGAACGGTTCGTATGTGACAAAGAGGATCGGGGCTTCAAATGAATATATAGACCCTTCAGGATATGTCGATATAGGTTTCAGCAAGAGTTTTGCAAATAAAAGATGGACAGTGAATCTTGCTATGAGTGATATATTCTGGACAAGCAGATGGGATAACTACAGTTCGTTCAGCGGTTTTCAGTTATGGAACTGGGGTAAAAGTGAGTCCCGGCAGATAAAGCTGAATATAACATACAGATTCGGAAAGCAAAAAGCTAGTTCACATACTAGTAACTTTAACGAAATTGATAGATTATAATTAAATGGCGTTGCTGACGTGACGAGGCATCTTGAGAAGACGGCAATACTTCTTCATGAAACCGACCAACAAGGTGTACTGTCTTTTTCTAAAAATCCAGTTTGGCTCCATAAAAACATGGCGGTTTGGCATGGTGCGCAACAGAGGGGAAAGACCTCTCCTAACTGCCCCTAAAAATGAATATAACTTCATCGGCCTACGAAGTTAACTTCATTGGCCTACGAAGTTATATTCATAAGGCTACGAAGTTAACTTCATTTTTTACCCCACTTTTGAGCCCAATCTGCGTGCGATTACTAAGTCAGTTCTCTTGCATGAGAAATCCACTTGCCCGCGTACCGTTTTCCATCCCGAACGGATCCCGAGACCATCCCGAAGGATTGGCGCAGGCTCTTGGTCCTTCCCCGGAGAGGGTAGGCGAGGCTTTTTCTCCGTCCGCCCCCTTTCTTTGCCCATCCTGCCCTTTCTTTTCGTCTTTCCAGCCCCTATATATAATAAGGAGAGAATAATTAAATGATAAAGGAGCCGAAATCTCCCTATAATGACAGATGCAAACCGTCCGTTCCCTTACTACTGCTTTCCCCTTTTTCCTGCCATTCCCCCAAAAATACCCTCTTTTCACCCTTGTTTTGTAAAACAATGCGAAAAACTACCAACTTTCGCAAACTTTTCTTTCGAAACATTTGGAGGGTATTAAAAAACACCGTATCTTTGCACCCGCTTTTCCGAACAAAGCATACGCCGAGAAAGGGAGAGCGATAAAGATAAGCGATCTTTGAAGAGATTTACATAAGACAGAGAGTAGTACAAGAAGCGGATGCTTCCTGATCATTTTTGGTTTGGTCGCATCCGGGTAAAGAAGAAGAGCCGTCCATTTTTTTTGGAACAGGTGCTTTGAGCCCAATCTTCGGTACATCTGGATGAGCGTCCTTGAGAACAGAGACAAAGTCTTTCCCTTTTCGTAAGGGAAGTCAAACGGATATTTTACAATGGAGAGTTTGATCCTGGCTCAGGATGAACGCTAGCTACAGGCTTAACACATGCAAGTCGAGGGAAACGATAGGGAAAGCTTGCTTTCCCTAGGTGTCGACCGGCGCACGGGTGAGTAACGCGTATCCAACCTGCCCATGTCTGGGGAATAACCCGTCGAAAGGCGGACTAACTCCCCATGGTCTCCGATGAGGACATCTGAATTGGAGTAAAGCTTTGCGGACATGGATGGGGATGCGTCTGATTAGGTAGTAGGCGGGGTAACGGCCCACCTAGCCTACGATCAGTAGGGGTTCTGAGAGGAAGGTCCCCCACATTGGAACTGAGACACGGTCCAAACTCCTACGGGAGGCAGCAGTGAGGAATATTGGTCAATGGACGAGAGTCTGAACCAGCCAAGTAGCGTGCGGGATGACTGCCCTAGGGGTTGTAAACTGCTTTTGCGCGGGGCTAACCCCCTCCCCGCGCTGGAGGTCTGCAGGTACCGCGCGAATAAGGACCGGCTAATTCCGTGCCAGCAGCCGCGGTAATACGGAAGGTCCGGGCGTTATCCGGATTTATTGGGTTTAAAGGGAGCGTAGGCCGTGAGGTAAGCGTGTTGTGAAATGTAGGCGCCCAACGTCTGCACTGCAGCGCGAACTGCCCCACTTGAGTGCGCGCAACGCCGGCGGAACTCGTCGTGTAGCGGTGAAATGCTTAGATATGACGAAGAACCCCGATTGCGAAGGCAGCTGGCGGGAGCGTAACTGACGCTGAAGCTCGAAAGCGCGGGTATCGAACAGGATTAGATACCCTGGTAGTCCGCGCGGTAAACGATGGATGCCCGCTGTGGCGCGCCCATGTGCCGCGGCTAAGCGAAAGCATTAAGCATCCCACCTGGTGAGTACGCCGGCAACGGTGAAACTCAAAGGAATTGACGGGGCCCGCACAAGCGGAGGAACATGTGGTTTAATTCGATGATACGCGAGGAACCTTACCCGGCTTGAACTGCAGGAGAACGATTCAGAGATGATGAGGTCCTTCGGGACTCCTGTGGAGGTGCTGCATGGTTGTCGTCAGCTCGTGCCGTGAGGTGTCGGCTTAAGTGCCATAACGAGCGCAACCCCTCTCCGTAGTTGCCATCGGGTAATGCCGGGCACTCTGCGGACACTGCCACCGTAAGGTGTGA